>BNJV01002603.1_pt1 | contig 63671 bp, 73 predicted proteins | sample 8540591 | NCBI WGS metagenome assembly BNJV01 (sample SAMD00202457, study PRJDB9452) | human saliva metagenome | host: Homo sapiens | reverse complement strand
TTTTTCCCTAGCAGAAATGGCTCTTGTTTTTTTGACTATCTTCGAATCCTTGCTTTTCCTATAAAAAATCCCAGCTATTCTTAAATAGCTGGGATTTTTCTATTTTGTACCAAATCGGAAAAAAATTCGTCCTAGACCTCACGTAAAAAAACTATTTGCCTTTTCGTTTAGATTTTTGAAAAATTCCTGTAATATTTGAAAATGCACTTTTGGCAAAAATGTTCCACTTTACCTTCGACCTTTTGAATCGGTTTTTGGAAGATAACTCTTGAAAAACATCAAATTGAGCATTGAATAGTTTGAAGAAAACTTGTATGGTCATCTTCTTTTGCTCGGATGTTAAACGAGTCATATTATTAACAATGTTGATAATCTTCTTCGGAGTATCAATGGTTATGTCTGCAAACTTGTTGATACCTGACTCCAAAAAGACATCAAAGATGACATCTGAAAACTCTTGTTTTTCATTGTTACTCATGGTATCTAACCAACTCGAAATAACCTTGTCGGCATGAATACTTAGCTGAGATTGATTTTCAATTTGGACAAAGTCTATTTGCCCTACCTCCCAAGAGAAAGTATCGTGTTGAAGTAACAAAATAGCATTACTCTTGACTACTTTGGCATTCACCGGTGGCTCCAATAAGACACTGACCATCGAATCTTGCGGAATGTAGGATGCGATCCTATCTTTTATTCGGAGAAATCCTTCAGACTCCAAAAGAGACTCATGAAGACCTGGAGCATCAAAGGCATAAATACCTGTAACAGAATTTTGTTTTTCCTCATCTAATTTTGAGCAGGCGTAAATTGCAAGATTTCCACCTTTAGAGTGACCAGATACAATATACTCTCCTGGATACTCTGTCATCCGTTTCTCTAAGTATTGATGGGCTGACTGTTGGGCTGGAATCTCATGCATAAAGGTCATATGAAAGTCTTCTTTCCAACCGATTAGATTTTCATCTGTCCCTCGAAAAACGACCAGATATTTTTCGTCTTCAAGACGATAGGTGATAGCTGAAAATTGACGCTCAATATTTGAATCGATTTTATTAATAAAATCAAAAGCTTCAATAGTGCCATACCGAGCACTACATCCTAAAATTCTAAGCAAATCAATTCTAGGTGTAGTGATAACCGATAAAATTTCCCCTTTTTCACCATTAAGTGTCGTATAATACTGCGCTAATTTTTTTCTAATGTGATTTCACCTTCAGTAATGATCTGCTCAAAAGGTAAATAAGCCACTTCTGTCAGCGCCAGAACATCTAAATCTTTAAAAAATACTTTATCAAATGAGTAGGCTTTTAATCCTTGAGCATAATCAATGATGTTACTCATTCTACTCTCCCTATTCTTTTTATTTATGTTTTCTTCCTTATCAGAAATGGATTCAAAAACAATACTTAAAGCTAATAATAATACCCAAAACGGAGCAAACCATAACATTGCCAAATTCATCAGAAACATTAGATACTTCCAATTGGTTTTTACAACTAAGGTTGGAAGCAAAAAGCCAAGGAATAGAAAACCACTTGCAAGTGAAAAGAAAATTCCAAAGGATGCTTCCAGAGTATAAATTGGAGAAAGAACGTCGTAAATATTCAAAATTGGGACAACAAGGGCTAGTACAAGCGCTAATAAGACACTCATCACTAAAACTGCAATGTTCACTATGTTTGAGTGACTTGCTTTACTGTTTAACCAGTTGTTCCATCTCTGTATTCTTGAACGATCTTCCTTCTGCCTTACTTTTCCTGTATCTGTGTAGGTATAATAATTGGGAATATGGGCCCAATAGATTCTTTCAATCATGGTTGCAAAAAAGTTTGTGCGAGATTGGAAAGGTTGTAAAAGCACATTCTTTTGTTGACCCAGATGTCTTTTAAACAAAGGTAAAAAGCGGAAGGGGTCATGTGTCGAATAAAAGTTTATTAAGTTGTCGTCATTCTTTAAAAAGTTAGACTCTTTCAACATTTCTTGACTACGTCTATTGAAGGTCCACCATGGCGAAGTCGCAGAAAATGTCAGACATCTCTCAATACCATTCTCAAAAATATATAAGCGTTGGGCCAGCAATCCTCCCAAAGAGACACCTGAAACTACAAAGCGTTTATAGGGGTATTTCTTTCTTAAGGAATGATAAAAGGCTTTAAGGCTATCATACTGATACAAGTGGACCAAGCCCATACTTCCTAGAGTCGAGCTATAAATCCAGTCTTGAAAAATGGTTTTGAAACTATCTTCATCATTCACTTTCGGGATAAAGCGAGCATCGGCCCCTGTCTTCCGAAAGAGTTTTTTCCCAATCCCTACATCGGCACCTCTAACAACGATGTAGATGGTATCCTCACCTTCCGTTTCGTACGCAACAGCTTGTAAACCATTTACCCATGAAGCATTTTCATCGATTGAGGAAAGTTTCTTTATAACCTTATCATCAAAAACTACACTTCCGTATCGCATTATTTCTGTATTAAACACAATACTTGTTAAGTATACTAATAATCTAGTTTCTTTAATCATTTACCTTATTTATTGTCAAAAAAAGATAAGTAGTGAGCGGGAACTCCTCCCGTTTTTCATAACACTACTTATCTTTAAAGATGATTCTACTTATCCTTCGTTTGCTTCTGAACTAGCTGAAGGTACTGTCATTGTAGCAAGGGCGTTATTGATAGCCACCAAGTTTGCTTTCTTAGTCGCATTGATGATAAGGAACCAATCGACAATTGTCCAGATACCAAAAAGTCAACCATGCCAAAAGAAGTTTCGCAACTCCTAATCCAATGTGGCCAATGTAAAAACGATCAACACCAAGAGTTCCTAAGAAGATAGAAAGAATCAAAGCTGTTGTAGGGTTTTTAACGTTTGCAGCAGCGATAACTTGGTTGGCTTGTGAGTCATCTAGTTGGCTCAAACGCTGACGAAGTGATGGAAGTTGTTCTGATGGAAAGTTTGCAGTATTTGCTGACAAGAATGAATCTGTAAAGTTTGACATAATAATCTCCTCTTTATGTTTTTCTTATATTCTAGAGATTTTTCCCTATTTGTCAAGTTTTCAACAGGTTTCTCACCCGTTTCAACAAGTTTTTTTAATACCTCTATCATATGATAACTTTGATTTACTTCTCTACAGATTTTATGTAGCAATCAATATAAAATCCTGTCAGTGTTTGACAGGATTTTTTAATATACAAAAAGATTAGTCTGCTTGTTCTTCAGTAACTTCTACTGATTCTTCGATAACTTCAGCTGGCTCTGAAACGACTTCTACTTTTTCTTCAATAACTTCTGCTGGTTCTGCAACAACTTCTACTTTTTCTTCGATGACTTCTACAGTTTCTGGAGTAGCTGTCATTGTAGCAAGAGCAGTGTTAATAGCTTCCAAGTTTGCTGCTTTTGTAGCGTTCATGATAAGAAAGCAGTCAACAACAATCCAGATCCAAGTAAAGAAAAATGATAATCCGAATGTAATGACAGGTAAAAGCAAAGTAGTCAATAGCTTACCAATTCCTAGACCAGTATGACCGATGTAGAATCGGTCAACCCCAAATGCACCTAAGAAGATAGAAAGGATCAAAGCTGTTGTAGGGTTTTTTACATCTGTAGCAGCAATAACTTGGTTGGCTTGTGAATCGTCTAGTTGTGCCAAGCGTTCACGAAGTGAAGGAAGTTGCTCAGATGGGAAGTTTGCAGTATTTGCTGACAAGAATGAATCTGTAAAGTTTGACATAATAATCTCCTCTTTATGTTTTCTTATATTTTAGACGTTTTTTTATGCTTTGTCAAATTTCCTCTGTATTTCCAACTTCTAAGCTAATTTGCCCAAGACAAAAGTGGTCAACCCATTCCCCTTAAGGATTCCTTTACTTCACATTTGCCAATATGTCAAACGCCTCACCTGAAACAGGGCCTACTTCTACTTGGTTAGCATCTAAATCCTGATAAAGTTCTTTTGGAAGAGCTTCTAAGAAGGCTTTGTAATCTAATCTGGCTACTGCTTCATAGTCTTCAGGCTTAGAACCATCTCCAGATATTTTCACCAAGTCAATCTCCCAGATGACATCTTTACCTGCCAATTGCTCAATGTAAGGAGCAGGAACAACAGGCCCCTTCGGTAAGATAGTCTTAACTCCCTGGGCTAAATGGTAGATGCCGTGAATCTTGCCTTGGCCATCTGGGTAAAATCTGAGGGTTGCAAGATAAGCATCAGACTCTTGAACCTTTTTGACCAGAGTTTCAAACCGTGTCAAACCATCTTGTTCTAAGAAAGCTTCCAAATCCGTCTTATTAAAATAAATAGGTGAAAGAATTCCTTGGCAGAAATATAGACGAGCAGCCTTGTCAGCTAAATAGTTTTTAACAGTTTCTTGGAAATAAAGATTCAAGTCGAAGTCCTCAAAACCTTCAACTGCTTCTCCTATCTTACTAGAAAATGCTCGCAAAAGATCTTCTACAATTTCCCAGTCAGCTCTTGTGATCAAGTCAGGAATAATTACTTGATAGCCTTTCTTGCTATCTTCATAGCTAACTTTAAAGAGAAATTGAGACTTACCCACAACAGCACACTCGATATACTCAAGGCGATTAAGAGGCTGACGGAGATAGATAGCATCATAACTATGAGATTCCAAGCCATCTACAAGGGCTAAGATTGATTTTGCTGTTAAAATCTCCTGTTGTCCTAGGACACTTTGTTTATTTGGAATAAAAAATGCTTTCACCATACATAGGCTCCTTTGAAATCGTTTACATATAGTATACACTATTTTCCTGAAAGATGCAGAAACAAATTTTAGATTTTTGGGTAAAAAGCATAGAAAAACAGCCCCTCAGGACTGTTTGCTTTTTAAACTGCTGTAGCTGGGTCTAAACTCTCACCAAGTACTGCTAAACGCTCAATTACATCAGCTTCTGTTAATTCATGTTCTAAAACATAACGATTGCGTGGATGAACACGGCACTCATGTGAGCACCCGCGAAGGTATTTGTCTTCGTTCTCTTCTGATGCCAAGATGCGGCGGTTACAGAATGGATTTCCACAGTTGACATAGCGTTCACATGGTGTTCCATCAAACCAATCTTTCCCTACAATGGTTGGATTGACATGGTTGACGTCGACTGCAATTCGTTCGTCAAATACATACATTTTCCCATCCCAAAGTTCCCCTTGAACTTCTGGATCTTTCCCGTAAGTCGCAATTCCTCCATGCAATTGACCGACATCTTTATAGCCTTCACGTACCATCCAACCTGAGAATTTCTCACAGCGGACTCCACCTGTACAGTAAACTACGACACGTTTATCCATAAATTTTTCCTTGTTGTCACGGACCCATTGTGGTAATTCACGGAAGTTGCGGATGTCAGGACGGATAGCTCCACGGAAGTGCCCAAGGTCGTATTCATAGTCATTACGAGTATCAAGGACCACTGTATCTTCATCTAGGAGGGCTTCTTTAAATTCTTTTGGTGACAAGTAAGCACCTGTTGTTTCAAGAGGATTGATGTCGTTATCAAAGTTATTATCCTCTAAACCAAGGTGAACGATTTCCTTTTTGTAGCGAACAAACATCTTCTTGAAGGCTTGCTCACTTTCTTCGTCAATCTTGAACCAGAGGTCTTCCATACCTGGAAGGCTGTGAACGTAGTCCATGTATTTTTGCGTTGTTTCGTAGTCACCAGAAACGGTTCCGTTGATCCCTTCGTCAGCAACTAGGATACGGCCCTTGAGGCCAATAGACTTACAGAAAGCCAAGTGGTCTGCAGCAAATTGTTCCGCGTTTTCGATGGGAACATATTTATAGTAAAGTAAAAACTCGAATATCTTTTTGACATTTGCTTCTCTTTTTCTAAGATTAAATTATCAGAAATTTTCATTCAACTATACCAGTATACTCTCCCAAGAAAGCGAATGCAATTTATTTGACCGAAAAATAAAAAACAAGACCCATTTTCAGATCTTGTTTTTAATTAAATATTCGATGTAGAAAAAGTTAACAAAAAAGATATCCATGGCCTATCTTGAATAAAAATACTAATCATGATGCAAAAAGAATCACTACCCCGTCTGGAAAAATCCAGACAAGGCAGTGATCGCATCTTTTAGGAATGAATACACGAAATCAATCTATCTTAAGATTTTTTGTTTTTCAAGAATTCGTCGTATTGTTTTTGCATTTCATCCAATACTTTTTGGTAAGCACCTTCAGATTTAAGTTTTTCCATCAATTCTGGAATAGCTTTTTCTGGGTCTACAGTACCAGTGTTGATAGCTGTATCGAATTGTTGCATAGTGTTAGTGATAGCTGAGATTTCAGATTTCACGTTGTCAGTGTTGAAGATGAATCCAAGCGCTGGAGATTCTTTTGCAGTTTCCAAGTCTTTCTTAGATTGTGCAATTTGTTCATCTGTAACGTTTTCGTTGATGTAAAGGATCCAGTTGTTACCAGTGTTCCATCCTGACATGTGAGTGTTTCCTTTGTATCCATCAAGGACTTTAACACGGTTTTCTTTACCTGCAACTTTTTCCCAGTTCTTGCCTTCTGGTCCATAAACAAGTCCGTTCAAGAGTTCTGGGTTAGTGTTCAAGAGGTTCAACACTTCCATTGCTTTTTCTTTGTTCTTAGAGTTGTTTGAGATTACAAAGTTAGCAACTTGAGTTGTTTGGTTTTTCTTGATGAAGTTAGTAAATGGTTTGATTTGGATGTCTCTGTTAGCAACACGAGAAAGCAAGCTGCTACCGTAGTCAGCTGGTCCTACTGTTTCTTCGCGAACAAACCAAGTATCTTGAGTAAGGTCATATGAAGTTTCGCTTGTTGCTACGTCTTTTGGAATGTATCCTGCTTCATAGAATTTGTGAAGAGTCTTCAAGTGTTCTACGAAACGAGGAACTTCGTAACGGTTTACGATCTTAGTAGTGTCGCCTTCAAGGTCGATGACGAATGGAAGACCGTTTGCAACTGGGTAGTCAAAGTTTTCTGATGGGATAAAGTTTTTACCAACAGCGAATGGCATTACATCTGGAGCTTTTTCTTTGATTTGTTTCAATACTGGTTCAAGTGTTTCGTATGAAGTTACACCTGAGATATCGATTCCATATTTTTCAAGAAGTGGGCCGTTGAAAGCAAAGTTTTGTGAAGATGCAACGTTGGCTGCAACTGGAACTGCATAGATCTTACCGTTTACAGTGTTACCTTTGATGTAAGCTGGGTCAAGCGCTTTGTAAAGCTCAGCTCCTTCTTTCTTGTACAATTCTGTCAAGTCAGCATAAGCACCTTTTTGAGCGTTTACAACGTAGTTATCTGCAAATGCGATATCATAGTTTTCACCTGATGAAGTGATAACTGACATTTTCTTACCGTAGTCACCCCATCCAAGGTATTGGATATCTAATTTAGCACCAACTTTTTCTCCGATGATTTTGTTTGCATTTTCTAGCAATTCATCCAAGTTATCTGGTTTGTCACCGATTTGGTACATTTTGATAACAGTTTTGTCACCTGAAGCTGAGTCAGCAGCTTTTTGGTTGTTACCTTTAAGGTTTCCACAAGCAGCGAGGCTAGCAGCTAAAGCTACAAGGCTAGCAGATGCAAAAAGCATATTTTTCCAGTTTTTCATGATAAAAACTCCTTTTTTTATTTTTAAATTTAAAACAATTTTAGTGATCTACTTTTCAACAAAGAAAAGTTAGATAGGGTAGAGAAAGCTTGTTTCTCAGCGTCTCTTATTCTTTAACACCACCGATAGTTAAACCTTTTACAAAGTAGCGTTGGAAGAATGGATAGAGAATCGCAATTGGAACAGTCGCAACTACGACCATGGCCATACGACCTGTTTCTTTTGGTAGGGCAACTGCAAGTTGTCCTGACATCCCAACTGACTTAGCAATGTAATCCATGTTGTTTTGAATTTGCATGAGCAAATATTGCAATGGATACAAGTTGTCACTCTTGATGTAAAGAAGGGCATTGAACCAGTCGTTCCAGAATCCAAGTGCTGTCAACAGTGTGATAGTTGCAATCCCTGGAAGAGAGAGTGGTAAACAGATTTGGAAGAAGATCCGCGCCTCGCTAGCACCATCGATACGGGCTGATTCGAGGATTGCTTCTGGAATGGTTTTCTTGAAGAAAGACCGCATCAACATGATGTTGAATGGTGATAGAAGCATTGGAACAATCAAGGCCCAAATAGTATCACCCAAGTGAAGTAGCTGAGTTACCACGATATAGCCTGGTACCAAACCAGCATTGAACAACATACTAAGAAGAGCAAAGATTGTAAAGAATTTGCGATACTTAAATGTTGAACGTGAGATGGCATAAGCGTACGTTGTTGTGATGAATACGTTTGTCAATGTACCGACAACTGTCACAAAGGCTGAGATAAAGAGCGCTTGTAAAATTTTGTCTTTAAACTGAGCCAAAAACTCAAAACCATCTAATCCAAACTGTGATGGGAAGAAGCTATATCCATATTGAACAATACTCTTTTCATCTGTAATTGAGATAATGATGACAAAGATGAAAGGCAAGATACAAGAGAAGGCCAGCAAACCAGATATGATACTAAAGAAGATATCTGCTTTCTTGCTGAAGGAGTGTATGCCAACATTATCAATTTTTTCTTTTTGAATTTTTTTTGCCATATGCTCCTCCTTTCTAGAATAGTGCTGAGTTAGGATCAACACGTCTTGCAAGTAAGTTTGATAGGATAACGAGAATCAAACCGACGACTGACTGGTAGAGACCGGCTGCTGAAGCCATACCGATATCTGCTGTCTGAGTCAATCCGTTAAAGACATAGACGTCCAATACATTTGTTACACTATAGAGCTGACCTGCGTTGTGAGGGATTTGATAGAAGAGACCGAAGTCTGCACGGAAGATGTTTCCGACTGCAAGGATGGTCAATACTGTCACAAGTGGTGTCAACTGAGGGATGGTTACGTTACGGATACGTTGCCATTTGCTAGCACCGTCCACTGTCGCTGCTTCGTAGTAAGTCGGGTCAATACCCATGATAGTTGCGTAGTACATCACACTACTATATCCAAAGCCTTTCCAGATACCTAGGAAAAGGAGAAGGTAAGGCCAGATACTGACATCAGCGTAGAAGTTAATACCCTTCATTCCAAGGGCTTCTAAGGTGTGGTTGATAAGCCCTTTATCGATGTTTAGGAAAGCATCTGTAAAGAAACTGATGATAACCCAAGATAAGAAGTAAGGGAACAACATAGATGTTTGGTAGATTTTAACCATCTGCTTAGAGCGAAGTTCACTAAGGATAATGGCAATACCAACTGACACGATCAAACCAATAAAGATAAATCCAAGGTTGTAAAGGACAGTGTTTCGAGTGATGACAAAGGCATCCTTGGAACTAAACAAGAATTTAAAGTTATCTAGTCCGACCCATCTACTATTTATAATACTGTGGACGAATCCTTCACCAGTCATATGGTAGTCTTTGAAGGCAACCACATTCCCAAAAACTGGAATATAGAAGAATAAAATCAACCAAATTGTTCCTGGTAGAACCATTAAGAGAAAAATCCAATTATCTCTTAAAGTTTTTGAAAAACTTATTCATAATTTCCTCCCTTTTTTTATTTTTTTCTAAAAACTTCATAATCTCACTTTTTTTAGTCTTGATAACGTTTACAAAAAAATAGTATACTCTTATTTTAATGATAGTTTAAACTACTAATTATAGAAAAAAACTCCACAAATTATTTTATGTGGAGAACTTTTTATATAAGAATAGGTTTCACGAGAAACACTCTGCCTGTAAGAGGTGTTCCTCATCTCTACTAATTGAAAACTCCTTCCAATATCGGTTGGTGAAAATCAACAAAATGAACCTGGGCATCCACAATAGTACCTGCTTCGTTTTTCTCAATCTCTGGTTGCCCCTCAGTATGCAAAATAGTAGGGTGACCATCCTTGTAGCCAAATAGAATCACCTCTGTCCCTGCTTCATTCACATAGCAGGCTAAGATTTCAAACCGTTTTTCACCAGCACCAGCAATATGGTCGAACCATTTAAAAGTATAGCTCTCTCCATCCACTTGTCCAAATTGCATCATCTGATCCGGAACTGCAAGTTCATAATAACGACCATATGTTGCTAGGTTAGTCGACTTAAATCTTTCACCTTTACTATCTGAATAGGATTCCATGGCTATTTTTATCTTGTCTGTTAGAGCACTATAGTCTGTATCCGGCTCATTCTCTGTAGCTACGCTTGTTTTTAATAGAAATTCCTTAAAACCTTGCGCTAAATCTGTGTTTTCAGTCTCTTCAAAATTCGCAGTACTGATCGTTTCTAGTGTCTTATCGGCATACAAGACCTGTGCTTGCCCATCCTTGAGTGTAAATAGGTAGAAATGTCTGGCTTGATCGTCATAGTAGGCATCCAAAACCAAGTAATCATAGGCATTGTCACTGGACACCCCGAAAATATTCCATCGGACTCTTTTCTGAGAGACAGTTGTTGTTTCTAATTGTTTGATGAGTTCATTTTTTTCGTCAAAGTTTCTATGCTCCAGTCTATGATAGGACTGCCCCATAGAAGAAGCCCAGCTTGCAAACTCTTCCTGCCACTTTTCGGTATTGTATTGGATTAGCTTCTGAAAATCCGAGTAGTTCTTCATAATCAAAGCTTGGTCAGTCGGATTAGATAACTGGAGTTCTTCCATAGCTACAACGGTTGCAGACATGGGGGATTGAACAGTTGTATCCTTGGCTTCTTTTCCGTGTGCAAGAGCCTTTTGATAGGAATCCGCTAGGTAGTGAAAATAGTTGGTTACTTCCTTGGTTTGTTGCTCCCTTGATGTTGACTGACTAGTTACGCTATCTTCTGTCGCCTTGTGGCAAGCAGATAAAACTAGCACACTCGCACCTAGGACTAGTAGTAGCTTTTTCATAGTCAAACCTCCAAACTATCCTTATACTCAATGAAAATCAAAGAGCAAACTAGGAAGCGAGCCGCAGGCTGTACTTGAGTACGGCAAGGCGAAGCTGACGTGGTTTGAATTTGATTTTAGAAGAGTATTATACCTTCATTATACTCCTTCCCAACCTCAAAATCAAAAAACATCTCCATTTATTTAAAAGGAGATGTTTGGCTATCTGTGATAAATTTCTAGGTCGTATAAATAGTCGAAGCTGTCGCAATAGTATGCCACTGGTTGGCTGTCGTTGCTGCGAAGTCCTTATCTGCGTAAAAGTCTGTGAACGGAAGAATCTCGACTTCTAATTCTTCGATGCGGTCTATTTGACCGGCCAAATAAGCCTCGATACGGCTTTCTGCTCGCTTAATTCGTTGCAAGAGTCCACCCATGCGGATATCTACTGTATCCAAACCAAAGACCTTGTTTTCTTTCAACCATTGCTGGCTAAAGAGCTTGTGGAAGGTTTCAATCTGGCTTCTGAGTTTTGGTAATTCTTCCCTAGCAATTTGTTGCAAGCTCTCTTTATCATCTGCTTGATAGGCTTGACGAATGCGTCGGCCTACATCAACTTTGCTACTTAAAATGGCATTCAACTGAGCCTGAGTTTCGAAAAGATAAGCATAGGCTCCAGCTTTTTCTTTAATGTCAGAAAGAGTCTCAGCTGCCTGGGCAAAGTGTGGTTTGTCCTGTTCAGGGGTCATGTGCTTATCAAGGATTGGACAGAGAACATCCTGATAAAAGACATAGCGATTGGGATTGATCCCGCTGAGATTATCTGGTAGATCTGGTAAAAGGTTGGCCAAATCAAGCTGCATAAAGTCCTCAACCGATAAACCGGTATTGGTCTTGAAATGAGCTGACAAACGGTCTAAATCATTGCGGTAGCTGAGTTCTGCCCAGATTTGCAAGCTTGGTAGAATAGAGAACTGAGCTGTTTCACCACCATTATCTCCCCAACCAGTCACAATGACTTCCTTGATCTGATTAGCACGGCAGGCTTTGTTAGCTTCGACAGCGATGAGACGACTGAAATGGTTGTGTGGTGTGAAGCCAATCCACTTCCAAGCACCACCTGCAAAGGCAATATCCTGGCTAATCTTGTGGTGGTTCCCGAAGTTACGATTGTATTTTTCTTCGCTATCCTGATAATAATCCCAGTAAACCAAGGTCACACGGTCTTTGAGACGGTCAAGAAAAACTCGTGTTTCCTCTGGAATTTCGACATCACGGTCGTACTGGCCATCTGCTGACATGAGTTTGAAGAACATATCGCTCCACATCTGGCAGTGGAAACCATACTTGTCTGCAATATCCAGCACGCGCTCCAAGTGTTGGCACATTAGGAGGCTACGGTCCACAACACCGTTTAAGATGAGATATCGTCCCAAACCAACCAAGTGAGCTTCGTCCATACCGATATTGACCTTGCGTGTTTGTAGTTTAGACAAAGTAGCAAACATGCCGTCGATTAGGTCGTAAACTTTTTCTTCGCCGATGAGGAGAATGTCCTCTACATCACGAAGTTGCTGAACTTCTTTGACACCCCATTTGACAAAGGCTGATAAGTGGGCCAAGGTCTGGATACATGGTACAAATGTCATATCAAACTGCTGGGCGTAGGCTTCGATTTCCTGTAATTCTTCAGCTGAATATGCTCCACGGAAATAGCCAAAGTAAGGTTGCCCCTCAATCTGATAGGTGTCTTCCATGTAGAGCTCAAAGGTTGAATAACCCATGAGAGCCAAGACTTCAATCATCTGCTTGGCAGATGCAACATTTAGAACCGCATTTCGCGAACAATCCGCCATGTAGGCTAAATCTTCATAAGCCGCTTGCTCCTCAATCTCCACCTTATCACCTTCTGCTAATGCTGTTGCGAGAACAGACAAGGCGCGATAGAGTTGGTGAGGTTTGCGATAAGTCAATTGATATTCTCCGCCCTCACCCTTGATAGAGATAGAAGCTTGGTCAGACTGAGCGACTGCCACTTCTACATCTGGTAGAGAAATGTGCTTTGAAGTAAGTCTATAGCTTGCTGTTGTTTACTGCTAATTCCGGTAAAATTTACCATTGGTTTTCCTCCTGTAACCAGTTGACAAGGGCACCGTAGAGATTGGCATCTGCCTGATAGGTGCAAGCTTGGATAACTGGCGCAATTGTATACTCTTCATATCTTTCCACAAAGACGTCTACCGCTTTTTGCACCCCTTTGATAAAATCTGGGTTCTGACTGATAGAGCCACCTAGGCTGATAACATCTGGGTCGATGAGGTACTGAATATTGAGGAGCCCTTGAGCTAGGTTACGATTCATCCGCTCAATGGCTTCTTGGCAAAGGGCATTACCTGCTGCAGCCTCTTGGTAAACCTTTCGGCCATCCCAATCGGTTTGACCAGATTTTTCGATGACATAGCGAACCATGTTTCCTGTAGAGGCTAATAGTGACCAGTTATTGAGTTTTTTTCTGCTGGTTCGATAGTTGTCATGTAACCAAACTCTCCACCCAAGCCATGGCGACCACGGTGAATTTTGCCATTGATAATCATGGCCCCGCCAATCCCTGTACCAATAACGACACAGGCTGCATTTTCAATCTCAGGATGAGCTAGCAGTTCACTAAGTCCAACACAGTTGGCATCATTTTCTAGATGGACAGGGAGTTGGTGATGAGAAAGGGCCTGGTACCATGAAAAACCATGGATATAAGGAATGGCACTAATCCCCTCAATCACACCTGTTTCTTGATTGACCGCTCCTGGAACACTCATAGCGATTCCACTGTAGTCTTGTTCCGATAAGCGTTGGTCCAACCAAGCTAGCAAATCTTCCAGAGTTTCTGGAGTTGGGGTGCTGGTTTTATCTAAAATCTTTCCATCAGGAGTTAGACTAGCAAACTTAATGCCAGTCCCTCCGATATCAATTGTTGCAATGGTCATTGCTTTCACCTGCAAAAAGGAGCGAATCAGCAGTTGGTTCTTACTTTTTCGCTCCTCCTTTCTTTTTATGTTTACTTTTTGAAATTAAATTTCTTCTTTTTGAATCAATTCTGTACGAATTTCCTGTGGTGCCAATAGTCCTGAATGGACTGGGTATGGGCGTTCCAACAAGTCAAGAATAGTTTGTTGTTTTTCAGACACACGGATATTTTCTTGACTCATGTTATAGTAACGAAGGACATAACCTTCTTCATTCTCAGCCACCTTAAAGGCTGTTGGGCAGACTTGTGGCAAGTTCAGTGCCGGATGGTTAAAGAGGCTACCCGTTGCTGCAACGCTTCCCTCTTGTTTTGCAACTTGAAGAGCTGTAAATGGCACCTGGAAGGCTTTGGCACGACGGAAAGCTGAGAAGCGTTCCCCTGCTTGGTGACATTCTACTGCAAATTCAACTTCGATATCACGCAAACACTGAGCTTCCGGCGTTGGGAAGTATCCCCAGTCACCGAGTTCGCCTGAAGCACGAAGAAGGGTTACAGCCATGGTGTCATCTCCAAGAATTTCATACTCGTGCAATCCTTTATTGGATACTGTCACTCCTTTAACATCATCATACAAGCTGACAAAGGCTTGTTGGTGTTGTGGATTTTCAGGATTTTCCCAAGAAGCTGCCGGTTTATTTGGTCTTGTCACAACTTCATAGATGCTTTCAGAATCATTGCTTGTACGAGTGTTATGAGTTTTCACCAAGAGACGAATGCGGTGGTCTTTGGCTGTATTAGTAAAGCGAGTCTTGAAGCGAATCTGTGGATTGTCCACAAAGACAGTCATTTCTGTTTCAATAGGAATGGTTATCAACTCTTCTGAACGACCTGCATCTCGTTTCATGAACTCGATGATACCTCTTTGTTCTGCATCCAATTTTTCATCTGCGCTAACTGGAATAGTCAAGTCATGTTTGAGCAAGATTTTGGCATAGCGAGCATTGTTTTCTAAGACTTCATAACCTTTCAGTTGAGCATAAATTGGCTCAGTTCCTTTCGGCTGGAAGTAAATGTACTCGTTACCAATATCTCCACGGTCCTCGAATTGGATGAAATCTTCGTAAGCTTCGTTTGTAGTCTTGTCATAGACTGTAATTCCTTGGTCTACACTCACTGTTACGAATGGTGTATCAATGACTCCATTTTGGTAAATACCATCACGGTGATCTACTTGACCTTCGACCAATTGGAAGCTTGCCCAAGAAAGCGGTGCAAGGTGGACTGGGATTGTCACGCGCACTTGGCGTGCAATATAGGGTTGGCGGAATTTATCCTTAGGCAAAGTATAGCCAAAACTTGCTCCCAAGTCTTCAATCTTGGCTTCAAGGACATGGCCATCCAAATCTTCAACATGGTAATCTGGCAAGGTCACGGCTGCCATTTTCTTGTAACCTTCAGTCGGATGCAATTCTTTAAATCACAAGTCACAACATCCACTACAACACTAACTGTATCAACCTTGTCATGTAGAGCTGTGTTGACAACGGTAAAGAGGTGGTCGCTTTGCGCATTTTGAGTAGCTAATTTACCCTTCCATTCATTAAGAAGATTAGTCTTAACAAAATTCCCAACTTGATTAACCTTTGCAAAACGAGTTTCCATTTCACGGTGAACTTCGTCAATACTACAGCCACAGATACTATCGTGCGGTGCATTTTGCAGAAGTACTTTCCAAGCATAGGTCAATTGATCCTTGTGGTTATGTCCACCAGTGATAATGGTTAATGGTTCCACCACCTGCTCTAACAAGTTGCTATTCTCTTGGAAGGCTTGTTTGAGGTAAATACGGGAAGAAGATGTGTTAGCAAGAGTATACCAGCCATCCGTTTCCTGGCTAGTCAACTCACCTGTGACCGTTGATAATTGTTCAGGAAGGGCACTTTCCAGTGCTTGGACATATTCGTCAAATGAGCTATGAATAAAGGTCACGTCAGGGAAGAGCTCGTTTGCTACACGAATGGCTTCGCTCAGATTTCTCTGAACAGGCTGGTGGTCACAACCGTTCATCATCAACCATTGGTTGGTCGATGCATAATCACGGACGTCTGCTAATTTTTGCTTCCAGAAAGCCAAAGCCTCGTCTTTATCCACTGGAATTTCATTCCCGTTACTGTACCAGTTAGCAAAGAGAATACCGAGCACACGACTTCCATCAGCCCCCTGCCAGTACATCTCAGAAAATTGAGAGGTAAACTGTTCATCTTCAAGGACTTGGTTGTCAAATCCGATTGGCTTGACACCGCGACCAAAGGCTGCGACGTGAATACCTGATTTTTGAAGGATTTGAGGAGCCTGTCCCATATTCCCAAAGGTGTCTGGGAAGTAGCCAATCTGAGTAGATTTTCCCCATTTAACACATTCCGCTTGTCCAATCAAAGTATTGCGGACGTTAGCTTCACTGGAAATCAAGTAATCATCCTGCAAGATATAGAAAGGACCAATCTTGAGCTTGCCCTCGTCGATATAACGCTGCACCTTGTCACGGTTTTCAGGGCGAATTTCTAAATAGTCATCAAGGACAATGGTTTGTCCATCTAGGTGAAAGCTCTTGAACTCAGGATCATTTCAAAAAGATCAAACAGATTGTCAAACAGTTCCACCAACTGCATACGGTGACTTTCAAAAGGTAGATACCACTCACGATCCCAGTGACTGTGAGAGATGATATGTACAACAACATTTTCCATGAGTAAAACCTCATTCTAACTTAAATTTAAAAATATATTTGTGATTCTTTCCTAGAATCAGTTGAGCGAAAACGTGCTCCTTATACTCAATGAAAATCAAAGAGCAAACTAGGAAGCTAGCCGCAGGCTGTACTTGAGTACGGCAAGGCGACGTTGACGTGGTTTGAATTTGATTTTCGAAGAGTATTAGCGAATATCTAGGTAATCCAAGACCAATTCGCAGAACATCATGTTGGCCCATGAGAACCATTCGCGTGAGTAGAGTGTCGGATCATCTACGTGGAAGCTTTCGTGCATGACTCCAGTACCACCATCGCAGGCAACCAACTGGTCTAATAGATGTTTTTTCTCAGCTTTATCTGTAGCTGTCAAGCCTTGGATAGATAGGGCAATCGGCCAGATATAACGATAGAAGGTATGAGAGCTTCCAAGTCCGCTAGCGTATTCTCCTTGGTAGAAGTAAGGATTTTCAGGGCTGAGAATGGTGCGACGAGTTGCTTGATACACTTCGTCATTGACATCACAGTAACCAAGATATGGAGCAGCTAGCAAACTTGGTACGTTTGGATCATCCATGATACTAGCATTTCCTAAACCGTCTACTTCAAAGGCATAGATCTTCTCGCCCTTGCTGTTAGTCGTGTAGGCGTAATTTTCGATCCCTTCTTGGATTTCAGCTTGCAGACGTTTAGCGTCAGCAATAATACTTTCACTATCAGCTAGATTCAATTCTGCAAAGATTTCCTGGACATAACCCAAAACAACGACTGCAAACATATTTGATGGAATCAAGTAGCTATACTGACAGCAGTCATCGCTTGGACGGAAGGCTGACCAGGTCATCCCTGTCACCGCAAAATCAGGTCCAAAACCATCATTAACCAAAGTGTCTTCCTTACGATCGGTATCACGGACGAAACGGTATGGTGAGTTATTGTGATCTTGCTCCACCGTCCAAAGATGAAGAATCTCCTTGGTCGCCGTAACAAAAGTTTCGTCAAACTGGCTAGTCTCACCAGTTTCCTTCCAAAGAAGGTAAGCCAATTGCAAGGGATAGCAAAGCGAATCTACTTCATACTTGCGTTCCCAAATCCAGCCATTGAGGTCTGTATGGTCTGTCTCGTGATGACCCTTCCAGTTCTCCTCAATATTGAAAGAGTTGGCATAGGGATCCTTGAGAATCAAAGTCATCTGGCGTTTAACCAAACCAGCAATGGTCTGGCGCAAACGAGGGTCTCTTTTTGCCACATGAAGGTATGGTCTAAGCTGAGCAGTTGAATCACGAAGCCACATAGCTGGGATATCCCCAGTTAGTACAAAAGTTGAGCCGTCTTCTAAAATTTCAACTGTATTGTCTAAAGTGTCTGTATAGCAACGCTCAAAAACATCGACCCACTCAGGATGATCTTTAGCACTCTCCGCTACCTCATCTAGCCACTCTCTGACAATTTCTTTTGAATAAACCATAAACTATTTTGCCTCTTTCAAACAAATTTTCATTTTCAGTATATAGCTTTTAGTCCAGAAAAATATATACACAAATGTTAGTCATTATTCTACAAAATTGTTATATTTTTAAAGTCATTTTCTAAAAAGTATCCTTTTTTTCTGATATAATGTAGGAAACTACTGAAGGAAACCACTATGAAACCGATACTTGAAACCATAAATACGCGTTTTGGAACAGCCAGTAAACATGCTTTTTCACGAGGAAACACACTACCATACACTGGTGTGCCTTTTGGGATGAATTACTTTGTTCCACAAACTAGTGACCAAGAAGGATCTTGGTTTTTTGACCCCCATCTTCCTATATTTCAGGGCATTCGATTAACCCACCAGCCTAGCCCTTGGATTGGCGATTATTCTTGGTTACTACTGACTCCTGTTACAGGAGAAATTAGCGGTGACACGCTCTTCCATCGTCAGTCTTCCTATAACCTTGAGCGTGCTATTTTCAATCCCCATTATCTCCGAATTTTTTCTAAGCGTTATCAGATTGAAACTCAGTTAAGTCCTACTTGCTATGGTGCTTCTATTCAACTAAGACAGATACAAGGCAAGAAGCTCTCACTCTATCTGCATGCAGCCGATGATTTATTATTAGAGCAAGTAGATGAGCGTACTGTCAGCCTTAGTCAAAGCGGATTAACCGAAACCAAAAAAAGTTCCCTCGTCATGTTTACTGCTCTCGCATTCTCTACGGATATTCTATCTATCTATCAAGTGGGGCAAGACTGGCGTATCGACTTGGCTGGAGCAGAAGCTCTAGTTCAACTAGCTACTTCTTTTATTTCTAAAGAACAGGCCCTCTTTAATCTGCCTAGAAAAGACTTTGAAGAAACGAAATCAGAGGCTAAAGCAAGTTGGGAAAACCTTCTAGGCCGTTTTGATGTCGTGGAAACTGGCTCTGTAGACCGAACATTTTTTGATCATTGTCTATACAGACTCTTTCTCTTCCCGCAAACCTTCTATGAGGTGAATGAACAGGGAGAAGAGATTCATATAGACCTCGCTTCAAGAACAATTAAACCAGGTCTTCTCTTTACCAACAATGGTTTTTGGGATACCTTCCGCACTTCATTCCCACTCTTTGCCTTGATTATTCCAGAGTACTATCGTCAATTTCTTGAGGGCTTCCTCAATAGCTATAGAGATACTGGGTATCTCCCTAAGTGGCTGGCTCCTGACGAAAGAGGAATGATGCCTGGGACTTTGATTGATGGTGTACTAGCAGATAGTGCTTGCAAAGACATGGCACCTGAACTTGAAGAAGAATTTCTCAAAGCCATGATCGAAACTGCGACAAAGGCAGATCCAAAAGTTATCAACGGGCGACACGGCCTAAGCCAATACCAAGAACTGGGCTATTTATCCACAGATTATCATGAAAGTGTCAGTCACACACTTGACTATGCTTACAGCGATTTTTGTATCTCTACTTGTGCAGAAAAATTAGGTCAAGAAGAGCTAGCCCAAACCTATGCTCACTATTCTAAAAACTATCAAAACCTCTTTGACTCTGAGACGGGTTACATGAGGGCGCGTGATGTAGATGGCAACTTCCGTCCTGACTTTTCTCCTTATAGTTGGGGTCGTGACTACGCTGAGTGTTCAGCTATTCAAGCCAGTCTCGGTGTCTTACACGATATTTCTGGACTTAGCCAACTAATGGGTGGAAAGATACCTTTAGCAACTATCTTTTGAAAGCTTGTCAAAGTCTCCCACTTTTTGAAACAACGGGCTATGGATATGAAATTCATGAGATGAGCGAGATGGCAACAGCTCCATTTGGGCAACTAGCCATTTCCAACCAACCAAGTTTCCACATCCCTTATCTGTTCCGCTACAGTAATTATCCCCAATATACTAGTCTCTTAATCAAGACCCTCCGTCAAAAAGCCTTCCGAGCTAGCTGGGATGCTTATCCGGGCGATGAGGATAATGGTAGTCTTTCGGCTTGGTATGTCTGGTCTGCTCTTGGACTTTACCCAACCTGCCCAGGAAAAGCAAGTTATGACCTTGGAATTCCGCTCTTTGATCACCTTCGTGTCTATCTGGCAGAAAAAAATCAGTGGTTGGATGTTCGTACTCAACAAAATTATGAACACTTCCACTTTGTCCAAGACTGTCAACTGGACGGAAAAGAAAAACAAAGTATCAGCCATCAGGAACTGCTCAATGCTAAGACTCTTGACTTTACCCTCAGCTGGTTACCGAAGCACTAATAGATCAAATCCCTTTGTCATGCACAAAGGGGTTTTCTTATCCATATAAAGTTATCCACAAACTGTGAATAACTTTCAACCTTTTTGGAAAAAGATTTTCAAGTTTTTTTCCAAAAATATCTTTCCAATCCAAGTTCATAGGATGCACAAGAGAATAAAGTCTATAAACCTTGTCCTAACAAGGTTTATAAAAAGATTGATTTGTTTCCTATTCTATAAATTTCGTCTCTCTTTTTCCTATTAAAAATTATAAAAAGACAGTTGTTGTTGATAACTTAAGTTATCCACAGGCTGTGGATAACCTTTTCTCAACCAACCAATCCTAGTGCTTATCTGTTAACTAGCCTTTTAGATTTTTTTATAGGAAATTTCGAATTTTGTTAGGCGCTTTCAAAAAAACATGATATACTAAAATTATCAGAAAAGGAGACATTATGAAAAAAAGATCAACACCAACTTAATTGGCTGATGGTATCTCTGATTGCTTTCAACATGGTTTGGGGGCTAGGAAACGTCGTCAACAACTATTCTCAACAGGGAATTTCAGTCGTCGTATCTTGGATTTTAATCCTCGCGCTTTACTTCATCCCATATTCACTCATCGTCGGACAACTCGGTTCTACCTTCAAGGAAAGCGGTAGCGGTGTTAGTGACTGGGTTGAAAAAAACATCAACCAAACGCCTCGCCTACTTTGCTGCTTGGACCTACTGGGTTGTTCACATTCCTTACCTCGCACAAAAGCCTCAAGGAATCCTGATTCCACTTGGTTGGGCCTTGCAAGGTAACGGACAGTTTCTAAAACAGATTGACATCCACTGGATTGTTATTCTCTGTTTACTAATCTTTGGACTTTTCCTCTACCTTTCTACAAAAGGATTGACAACTCTTAAAGTCATCGGTAGCTTGGCAGGAAGTGCCATGTTGATTATGTCTTTACTCTTTGTGCTTTTGGCTGTTGGCCTGCCTTTCATCAAGCCAGATATTCAGTTTGCGACACCACACATGGATCAACTGAGCACCTACATTCCAAACTTTGATTTTTCTTATTTCACAACGATCTCATTACTGGTCTTTGCAGTTGGTGGTTGTGAAAAAATTTCCCCTTATGTGAATCAAACTCGTAATCCTGCAAAAGAATTTCCAAAAGGTATGATCGTCATGGCCATCATGGTAGGACTCTCTGCTATCCTTGGTTCAGTTGCAATGGGAATGCTATTTGATGGTAATAACATCCCTGAAGACCTCATGCGTAATGGTGCTTATCAAGCCTTCCAAATGTTAGGAAATTCTTGGGGAGTTGGAAATCTTTTCGTTGTGATTTACGCTCTTACAAATATGGTCGGACAAATCGCAGCGCTTGCCTTCTCTATTGACGCACCATTACAAATCCTGCTCAATAACGCTGATGAAAACTACATCCCAAGCTGGCTTCGTAAACGTACTGAAAGGTGTCCTCATTAACGGTTACCTCCTTACAGGTGTCCTCGTTAGCCTTATCATCATCCTTCCAATTTTTGGTATCCAAGAAATTGATGGACTTGTAAAATGGATGACCAACCTCAATTCTATCGTAATGCCAATGCGTTATCTCTGGGTATTCCTTGCCTATATGATGCTTAATCGCGCTTGGAAAAACATACAAAAATGCCGAATACAAGTTTGTGAATAATCCTAAACTTGGCTTTGTGATCGGTACTTGGTGCTTCCTCTTCACTGCCTTTGCTTGTATCCTAGGTATGGTTCCAAAAATTAGCTATGCTGAGAATCCAACTGCTTGGCAATTCTCTCTTCTTACAAACATCTTGACACCAATTATTTTGATTGGTTTAGGTGTTATTCTACCAATCCTTGCAAAAAAAGAACAAAAGAAACAAGTCAAATAAATCCTACTATTAGCTAGATAGTTTCACTTTTGTCTTTTCCTGAATGAAAAATCCCTTTGAACAGTAGCGTTCAAGGGGATTTCTTTTTGTCTAATAGTCTATTTTTTATTTAGCCTCATACCAAGTCACACCTTCATTTTCATCAGCAATCAATGGAACACTGAGTTGAATGGCTTCTTCCATAGTTTGTTTGACGAGTTTTTTAATAGCTGCCAATTCTGACTTAGGCACTTCAAGAACGATTTCATCGTGCACTTGCAACAGCATTTTCGTTTGATAACCACCTGCAACCAAGGCTTTATCTAGCTGAATCATAGCAATTTTGAGAATATCTGCAGCCGATCCTTGGATAGGGGAGTTGATTGCTGTACGCTCTGCAAAACCACGAATGTTAAAGTTACGCGAATTGATATCTGGCAACTCACGACGACGTTTGAAGAGAGTCTCTACATACCCCTTATCACGCGCCTCACGAACGACTTCATCCATGTAATTTTTGATACCCGGGAAGCGTTCAAAATAGGTATCGATATAGGCTTTAGCCTCTTTACGACTGATACCTAGATTATTTGATAAACCAAAGTCTGAAATTCCGTAAACAACTCCAAAGTTGACAGCCTTAGCATTGCGACGGTCGTTTGGAGTCACATCCTCAGGACGTTCAATTCCAAAGACCCGCATGGCTGTCGAGGTATGGATATCAGCTCCCTCTTGGAAGGCCTTGATTAAGTGCTCATCTTTAGAGATATGCGCTAAAACGCGCAATTCAATCTGTGAGTAGTCAGAGCTGAGAAGGACACTATCCTCCCACTCTGGCACGAAAGCCTTACGAATGAGGCGACCTTGTTCCAAGCGAACAGGAATATTTTGCAAGTTTGGATCCACACTAGACAGACGCCCTGTCTGAGTCAAATCCTGCACATAGCGCGTATGAATCTTGCCATCCGCTAAAATCCAATCCTGCAAGCCAATCACATAGGTTGATTGAATCTTAGCAATCTGACGATAATCTAAAATTTTCTTGACGATTGGGGCAATAGGAGCTAAGCGCTCTAACACATCCACTGCTGTTGAGTAACCTGTCTTGGTTTTCTTGGTGTATTCTATAGGGAGACCTAGCTTTTCAAAAAGTAGTTCCCCCAACTGCTTAGGCGAGTTGATATTAAACTCCTCACCAGCCAATTCATAAATCTCTTGAGTTAGCTTTTCAATGACAAGCTCATTTTCAGCTTGCATCTCGAGTAGAGTTTCTTTTTTGACCTTGATCCCAGCGATTTCCATCTTAGCAAGAACAAAGGCCAGAGGCTGCTCCATATCATAGAGGAGGTCTAATTGCCCGTTTTCACTTAATTTTTCAAGTAGGACAGGCTCTGTCTCAACCAATACAGCAACCTTACGAGCTAAGTGCTCCAAGAATTTCTCTCTCTCAGGGATAGCTTTCTTGACCCCCTTGCCGTAGAAGGATTCATCATCCATCAAATAAGTTTGGCCGTAGAGACTAGCAATGGTTGAAATTTCATTATTCTCGACAGTAGAGAGAAGGTATTTGGCCAAGCGACTGTCAAAAGCTGGGGCCTGTAAATTCAAACCAAAACGATTTAAGAGGACTTTGGCTTTCTTAAAATCATAAACTTTCAGAGGTGTTTTTTCTAGAAAATCCTTAAGAATTGGATCTTGCAGAAGTTCCAGCTTATCTGTAGCATAGAGCTTGTCTCCACAAGACCAAGCAAAACCAACCAAATCATCTGTATGGTAATTTTCACCAAAAAGTTCAAAGTGGAAGATAGAGTCGGCACTCAGCATGTCTTCAGTCACTTTGTCCACCACGGTGAAATTCAAACTCTCAGCTTGGTTAGTCTGAGAAGCATTCAAGGCTTGTTTGAGCTGCTTAAAGCCCATTTCATCGTAGAATTTACCTAAACTTTCCACATTTGGTCCACTATAGACCAAGTCAGCTAGGCCAATCTCGATTGGCGCTTTCGTGTCGATGGTAGCTAGTGTTTTAGACAGAAAGGCTTGTTCCTTGTCATTGACAAGATTTTCCTTCATCTTGGAAGCCTTCATGCTGTCAATATTTTCATAAATACCTTCCAGCGAGCCGTGTTCTAACAAGAGCTTGATCCCGGTCTTTTCACCAATCTTGGTCACCCCAGGGATATTGTCAGACTTATCCCCCATAAGGGCCTTAAGATCAATAAACTGAGCTGGTGTGAGGCCCATCTTTTCCATGAGATATTCTGGGGTATAGGCCTCAAACTCGGCGACACCTTTCTTAGAAATCTCGACCACCGTACGTTCATCCGTCAGCTGAATCAAGTCCTTGTCTCCACTAACGATCGTCACATCAAAAGATTCATTTTCAGCCAAGCGACCAAGAGTTCCAATGATATCATCCGCCTCATACTGGGCTAATTCATAGTGGCGAATCCCAAGATGGTCTAGCAACTCACGAATGAAGGGAAATTGCTCACGAAACTCATCTGGAGTCTTCGCACGACCACCCTTATAATCAGCATACATCTCTGTACGGAAAGTCGTTTTCCCTGCGTCAAAAGCAACCAAAATATGGCTCGGCTGGACACGTTCCAATAGGTGATTTAGCATCAGGTGAAAACCGTAGATTGCATTGGTATGTAATCCATTGTCATTTTTAAAACGATCCAGTTGCTGATAAAGTGCAAAAAATGCTCGGAAAGCAACTGAAGATCCATCAATCAATAATAATTTTTTCTTGTCCATACACCCATTATAAAGGAAAGAAGGGAAAAATACCATTGCTAAGAGTTAGATAATCGGGGAAGCTTGTTGGGATGATTTTTCTACTCGCACGCCATTGCTGTCAACTTGGAAGCCATCAATAGTCGTATCTACTGCTAATTCTCCGGATGCGTTCACGTAATAATGTTTCCCTGAGACTTGGAACCACTGACTAGTCTTCATAGATCCTGAGTTTTCAAGATAATACCAAATACCTTTATCCTTCAACCATCCTGTCTGCATTTCTCCAGATGATTTCAAGTAGTACCACTTGGAACCGTCTTTTAGCCAACCTGTTCTCATTGAACCATTAGTTTGGAAATAGTACCAACTGCCGTTTATCTTTTTCCAACCAAGAGCGACTTTCCCATTTTCATAATAGTACCAAGTTGTCCCTTGTTTTTCCCATCCATTCTTAGCAGTTGCTGTTTTAGCTAGCTGGACATATCTGCGATTTCCAGTTCGGGATAGATAACTAATCCATTTATAACCATCTTTTTCAAGAGTCTGATCGTAATGAACACTTTCTCCAGGATAGTAATAGTCAATAATCGCAGCCGCTTGTGATGGCTGGTTCATAATAGCAGCTTTTTCTGTAAAAACATGAGTTCCACTAGATACTAAAGTTGATTGATAATTCCCTGTACTAGCATGTCCGACATCTTTAAAATGAATGAAACCAGTCATAGAGTTTGCCTTCACAAGTCTACGATTGTACTTCTCTCTAATACCATAATTGTACTCCTCAATTTCAATCATATCACCAAAAACATTAGAAACCCATGCAACGTGGCCATATTCTCCGCTTCCGTCCCAAGCAATCGAACCAACTGTTGGAGTCTTGTCCACACGATAACCTTCTCGTTTAGCACGATAACCCCAATCCTTAGCATTCCCGTACGCAGCAGGCAACTCAAAACCATTGACACTACTTAAACGAAAGGCAGCGAAAGATGTACACTGTCTGGAGTATAGACGCCATTTATCAATTTCTTGACTTCCATTTTTATAATAATAGGGATAATCATCTCCTCGTGCCAGTGAGCTATTGTTTGCCTGATTGGCATGAACAGCTCCTCCACCAAACAAAAAGCACCTGCTAACAGTAGGGAAGCTGTCCCCACTGTTGTTCTCTTAAGAAAAAGTTCCCTTTTTACTATCTGTCATTCATTCTCCTTCGAATAGATAAATTTTTTTGAGGTTGACCTCATTTATATCATTCGAAAGAAAAAGAGAAAAAAAGTGAGAAAACTCCCACTTTCAACCTTAATCCAAATAGTGAATCAAATTCTTTTTCCGTTAAAATATCAGAATACGTGAAGGATTCAACGTAGACGTTGGCCTGTTTGTCCCCTTCAACATTTCCAAATTCAACGATAAAAAGCGATGGATAAACTTCAATAAGTCTTCCTAAGCGATTCTTTTTGGCGTTTACGACCGTTTTCTAAGGTCATTTCCACGACTTGTCCTTCGTGCGCCTTGATTTCTTCTTTGATTTTTTTCATCTTGGCTACATCTGTAAATGCATCTGTCATCTTTGTTCCTCTCTCTTCGAAATACTTGAAAACTTGTTATACTCTTTTTGAAAAATCAATTCTACCGTTCCACGTGCCCCGCTACGGTTCTTCTCAATAATAACTTCTACTTTGTTATTTGGAAGACCTTCCTCTTCTTCGCCACCACGTTCATAATAGTCATCACGATGAGAAAGGCGACGATATCCGCATCTTGCTCGATAGATCCTGACTCACGAATATCTGATAGTACAGGCCTTTTATCTTGACGTTGTTCAACACTACGTGACAGCTGACTTAGCGCAATTACAGGCACCTTCAATTCCTTGGCTAGAATTTTCAACTGACGTGAAATCTCTGAAACCTCTTGCTGACGGTTCTCACGACCAGTCCCTGTAATTAACTGCAGGTAGTCAATCAAGATCAATCCAAGATTGCCAGTTTCCTGAGACAATTTTCTGGCGCGTGAACGAATCTCCGTAATTCGAATCCCTGGTGTATCATCGATATAGATACTTGCTTTTGCAAGATTACCTTGAGCAATCGTATATTTACGCCACTCTTCCTCAGTCAATTGCCCTGTACGGATAGAGTGAGACTCCACTAGTCCTTCGGCAGCCAACATACGATCGACCAGACTTTCAGCCCCCATCTCGAGGGAGAAAATGGCAACAGTCTTATCTAGCTTGGTTCCAATATTTTGAGCAATATTCAAGGCAAAAGCCGTCTTACCAACCGCAGGACGAGCAGCCAGAATGATCAATTCCTCCTCGTGCAACCCAGTTGTCATATGATCCAAATCTTGATAACCAGTCGCAATCCCCGTAATATCCGACGTTTGTTGCGATCGAACTTCCAGGTTTCCAAAGTTAAGATTTAAAATGTCACGAATATTTCTAAAACCACTACGATTTGCATTCTCACTGACATCAATCAAACCTTTTTCTGCTCGTGCAATGATTTCATCTGCAGGGCTAGAGGCTTCATAAGCTTGGTTTACAGACTCCGTTAGCTTAGCAATCAAACGACGAAGTGTAGCTTTCTCTGCTACAATTTTTGCATAGTATTCAGCGTTTGCAGAGGTTGGTACAGAGTTGATAATCTCAACAAGGTAGGACAAGCCACCAATATTTTGCAAATCCCCTTGATCATCTAATATCGTACGAACAGTCGTTGCATCAATGGCTTCGCCACGATCTGACAAGTCAACCATGGCCTGAAAAATCAAACGGTGAGCATACTTAAAGAAGTCTCGAGAGTCAATATATTCTCGAACAAATACGAGTTTACTCTCATCGATAAATATAGCTCCCAATACAGATTGTTCTGCCAAAATATCCTGGGGCTGAACTCGTAGTTCCTCTACTTCTGCCATCAGACTTTCCTTCCTTTTACAAAATCATTACTCAAATCTAGCTTAGCCTTCTTTTACACGAAGATTGATGACGCTAGTTACATCCTGATAAATTTTTACCGGAACATCAATCAAGCCAACTGCTCGAATTGGAGATTGAACTTGAATATGACGTTTATCAATTTTAATTCCAAATTGTTTTTGGAGCTCTTCCTCAATTTTCTTGCTAGTAATTGAACCAAAAGTTCGTCCATCCGGACCAACTTTTTTTCAACAAACTCAACAATTGTTTCTTCAGCTTCAAGTTTCGCCTTAATTTCTTGTGCTTCTGCAAGAAGTTGAGCATGTGCTTTTTCTTCAGATTTTTGCTTCCCGCGCAACTCACCAATTGCTTGAGAAGTTGCTTCTTTAGCAAGGTTTTTCTTAATCAAAAAAATTTTTGCGCATAACCTGTTGGCACTTCCTTGATTTCGCCTTTTTTCCCTTTTGCCTTTTTACATCTGCTAAAAAGATTACTTTCATTCTTCTGTCTCCTTTTCTCTAATTTCATTAGAAATAACGGTTTTTAGTTTATCACCTGCTTCTTGCAGAGTCATATCTGTCAGTCGGGCAGCTGCCAGGTTGAAGTGGCCTCCACCTCCCAACTCTTCCATAATCCGTTGCACATTGATCTTACTTCGACTTCGTGCAGAAATGGAAATATCCCCTTGGCTGTTTTTAGCAATGACAAAGCTAGCTTCAATACCTGACATAGCTAACATAGTATCAGCTGCTTTACTAATCACTACAATATCATACTCCTTATCATCCTTGGCCTGAGCTACAAGAATAGAAGGTTGTACGGCCTGCCCTTGCAAGATTAGCTCATTAACCAATCGATACTCTTCAAAGTCAGTCGCCGCAAGTTCTTGAATTACAATACTATCACTACCACGTGTTCTTAGATAACTTGCCACGTCAAAGGTTCGGCTAGTTACACGAGAGGTGAAATTCTTAGTATCCAGCATCATACCGCCCATAAGAACACTAGCTTGGATACGACTTAAGCGTGCTTTCTTAGAGTTTTGGAATTGAATTAACTCTGTTACAAGCTCGCTCGCGCTACTTGCTCCACTCTCGATATAGGTGATAACAGCATTTTCCGGGAAATCTTGATCTCGTCTATGGTGGTCAATAATGATGGTTTGTGTAAACAAATCATAAAACTCTTTTGACAAGGTTAAAGCTGTCTTAGAGTGGTCGACCATCACTAGCAAGGAACGATTAGTGACCATTCCCATAGCTTGAGTTAGAGGGATGAGTTTTGTTACTCCCTCATTCTCTAAGAATTGAATGGCACGATGAATGTCCGGAGACATTTGTTCTGCATCATAGACCACATAACTTTCATCCAAGACGTTACTCGAGAACAATTGCATACCAACAGCCGAGCCTAAAGCATCCATGTCTAAGTTTTTATGACCAACCACGAAAACATGGTCAACACTTCTCAACTTTTCAGAGATTGCCGTCATCATTGCTCTTGTACGTGTTCTTGTTCGCTTAATAGAAGCTGCAGAGCCACCACCAAAATAAATTGGATTTTTCGTCTCATCATTTTCTTTTACAACGACCTGGTCTCCACCTCGAACTTCTGCAAGGTTGAGATTTGATAAAGCAACTTTACCAATACCCTCATGATCGCCATCACCGTATGACAAGCCCATACTCATGGTTAAGGCTAAATCTCTCTGCTTAGCTTCTTCACGGAAGGTATCAATTACAGAAAATTTATCCTGCATCAATTGCTCTAATACCGTATAGTCGGTAAATAAGTAAAAACGATCCATGGTCACTCTACGAGAAAACATCTGATATTTTCCAGTAAATTCTGATACAAATTTGCGACAAAACTATTAATATGACTGATGTCTGATTCAGATGTTTCGTTCTCTAAATCATCGTAATTATCTACCGAAATAATACCAATAACAGGGCGACTTGTAACCAATTCTACTGTGGCTTCGTACTCTCCAGAAACGTCAAAAAAGTAGAGCACACCAGAATTTCTATCTAGATGTACCGCATAACGTTTTTCTCCCACATTTGCATAAATTCCAGGAGAAGATATGGATGTTTTTATAATTTCTTGAACTTGAGGAAGGTCAATTTCTCCATCTTCCGTTGTCAGCATTAACTCTGCGTAGGGATTAAACCACTCAATCTCACTACTTTCCATGTTTAGTTTGACAACTCCAACCGGCATCTGTTCTAAGAGTGAACTTAAACTATCTTCCGCCTGATGGTTTACATATTGGATTTGTTCAATTTCTGTTTTTTGATAAGATTTCTTCTGAAAATAAAATAGCAAAAGAAATGCCACCATTAAGAAAAATAAGCATGCTATTGTGACTAGGTTATTTTGAAGAAAAATAACCAATACAGTCATGATTATAAAGGCAATCCCAACAAATAAGTATATAAAAAAGGGATTCATTTCATTTTTTTTCATTACAAACCTCTTGCGCAATATTATACCATATTTGCACTGAAAAAAAGCGACCTTTAAAGGAGGAATAGCACTTGTGCTCAAATGTAGTATTCATGAACACAAAAGGTGGTTTACACTAGTGTAAACCACCTTTTTAATCTAAGCATATTAAGTATTATGATTCTTTCACTTCAAGAAGACCAATATCTCCATCTTCGCGTCGATAAATGACATTTGTTGTTTCATCTTCAACATCGATATAAATGAAGAAATCATGGCCCAATAAGTCCATCTGAAGAAGTGCTTCTTCAAGGTCCATTGGTTTTAAATCAATTTGTTTTGAACGAACAACTTTAGGTTGAGCAGCATCTGTCTCTTCTACCAAGGTATCTGTAAATAGTTGGCTAGTAGAAACTTTATTTCTGTTCTTACGTTCAATTTTAGTTTTATTTTTACGGATTTGACGTTCAATTTTATCTGTCACCAAATCAATAGATCCATACATATCTTGAGAAACGTCTTCTGCACGAAGAGTTATAGACCCAAGTGGAATTGTTACTTCTACCTTAGCAGTCTTTTTCACGATACACTTTCAAATTGACACGCGCATCTAATTCTTGATCTGCTTGGAAGTATTTTTCGATCTTTTCGAGTTTAGAAACTACATAATCACGAATTGCTTCAGTTACTTCTAGGTTTTCACCACGGATACTATATTTAATCATATAAGTACCTTCTTTCTAAACATATTTGTTTTTCTACACTTATTATAACGCTTTCATTATCTTTTTGCAATCTTTTTCCTCATCTTACGAGGGAAAATGTTTTAACCTCTTCTGCTCCTGCATTCTCTAGCATACTCTTGACACGGTTAACAGTCGCTCCTGTCGTATAAATATCATCAATCAATAGAATCTTCTTTGGAATCCTACTGTCTTCTTTAATAAAAAAACGGAAGTTCCGTGGCCAAACGCTCTGAACGATTTTTAGAAGAACTTGCTTTTTCTTCTCTTTTCCCTAATACATCCAGATGGGAAAGTCCTGCCGCTTCTATTAGGCCTGCAACCTGATTAAAACCTCTTTTTGCATACCTCTCAGGGCTTAACGGTATTAAAATAAAAACGTAGCCCTTGTACTTTTTTAAATTCTCACTTAAAATCGTTTCGAAAACTTTTCGGAGCATATAATCACCATCAAATTTATAACGATTAAAGAAGTCTTTCATAGCTTGATTATAACTAAAAATCGCTTCATGACTGACTTCAATTCCTTCTTTACACCAAAGTTGACAGTCTTGACACGAAATTGACACTCCTTTTTTATAACAATTTGGGCAATGTTCTTCCCCAATCATTTCAAAACTTGAGTAACAAGCTAAACAAAGTGTGCTCTCCTCCTTTTTTCAAAAAAAGAAGCTCTCCAAAGGTTAGATTTTTTTCTTCAAATGTTGGGCACATAGTAAACAAATCATAGGCCTGCCTCCTTGTTCATCAGTTTAATTTCCTTTATAGCATTCTTAATCGAACGATTTAATCCATTATGAAAGAAAATTAGATCTCCCGTAGGTCTATCCATGCTACGACCGACACGTCCTCCAATTTGAATGAGGCTTGATTTTGTAAAAAGACGATGGTTTGCTTCTACGACACAGACATCAACACAAGGGAAGGTAACTCCGCGCTCCAATATTGTTGTGCTTATCAATATGGTCAATTCCCTATCCCTAAAAGCTTGAACTTGCTCTAATCTATTTTCAGTAGCTGAGGATACGAAACCAATTTTCTCATTTGGAAATTTCTCTTGTAAGATTTCCTTCAACTTCTCTCCCTTTATAATTTCTGATGCAAATATTAGTAAGGGGTAGCCAGTTCTTCTCTGGTTTTCCACATATCTTTTTAGCTTTGGTGGTAGGCGAAACTTATCCAAACATTTATCCAGATCAGATAGCCAAACGGGTTTGGGAATAATTAAAGGATTTCCATGGAATCGCCTTGGCAAACTCAACCTTTTCAGTTCTCCTAAGCGAACCTTCTTATCCAACTCATCTGTAGAAGTTGCAGTGAGAAAAATTCTGAGTCCATTTTCCTTTACACAATTCTTTACAGCTTTGTAAAGCATTTTGTTGTCAACATAGGGGAATGCATCTACTTCATCTACTATTAGTAAATCAAAAGCGTGATAAAACTTTAATAATTGATTTGTTGTTGCAACAACTAGTGGTGTCCGAAAGTATGGTTCAGACTCACCATGCAGTAAAGCTATTTCGCAAGCAAAGTCATTCTGCAATCGCTTATACAATTCCAAACAAACATCTATCCGTGGACTTGCTAGACAAACTGCGCCACCATCATTAATAACTTTCGCAACAACTTTATAAATCATCTCTGTCTTCCCAGCGCCAGTCACTGCATGAACTAAAGTCGGTTGCTGGTTTTCTACTGCCTGAAGTAATCCTTCTGATACTTTCTCTTGAAATGGAGTCAATTGTCCCTTCCATTTAAGAACATCTTGTTTAGGAAAATCTTCTTGAGGGAAATAATATAAGGCCTGATCACTCCTAACTCGCTTCATCAACAAACATTCTCTGCAGTAATGAGCATTAATAGGTAGAGACCATTCATCTTGAATCATACTATCACATCGTTGACAGAAGAGTTTCCCCTTCTCTTTTCTCATGCTTGGCAGCTTCTCCGCCAGTTGTTGTTCTTCAGGGCTTAATTCTTGTTCTGTAAAAAGTCGGCCTAGATAGTTTGGATTTATTTTCATACTTCTTTATTCGTAAAATATAGAACTTTAGACTATTTTTTAGTACAATAAAAATATGGAATTTAGAACGATAAAAGAGGACGGACAAGTCCAAGAAGAAATCAAAAAATCACGATTTATTTGTCATGCAAAACGTGTCTATAGTGAAGATGAAGCTCGTGCCTTTATCACTGCTATCAAAAAAGAACACTATAAGGCTACCCACAACTGCTCTGCTTTTATTGTCGGTGAGCGCAGTGAAATCAAGCGAACCAGTGATGATGGGGAGCCAAGTGGAACTGCTGGTGTACCTATGCTGGGAGTTCTAGAGAATCACAATTTGACCAATGTCTGTGTAGTTGTTACCAGATATTTTGGTGGTATCAAACTGGGAGCAGGAGGTCTTATTCGCGCTTATGCAGGGTAGTGTTGCCTTAGCTGTCAAAGAAATTGGAATTGTTGAAATTAAAGAACAAGCAGGGATTCAAATTCAAATGAGCTATGCTCAATATCAAGAGTATGGAAATTTTCTTAAAGAACATAATCTTATGGAACTCGAAACCAACTTTACAGATCAAGTTGACACAATTATCTTTGTCGATAAAGAGGATAAAGAGGATACCAAAGGCTGCCCTCATAGAATTTTTTTTAATGGGAAAGTTATCCTAACAGAACAAGGTTTACGAGAAGTTGAAGTTCCCTGTAAACCTTGTGATAAAAGCACTTTTAAATATCTTCCCTCAATTTTTTTAGATTTACACTGACTTTTTTTCTGATTGTTATAAAAAAATCCTATCGCTTCGATAGGATTTCTATATTTTACAAAAGTTTAAAGATAGCGTTATACTAGAAGCATCTTATATAAAGAGGTGCTAATATGGCTATTTATAACAATATCACAGAACTTATCGGAAAAACACCGATTGTTAAATTGAATAACATTGTACCAGAAGGTGCAGCAGACGTTTACGTAAAACTAGAAGCTTTTAACCCAGGTTCATCCGTTAAAGACCGCATTGCTCTCAGCATGATTGAAAAAGCAGAACAAGAGGGTAAACTAAAACCAGGCTCTACTATTGTAGAAGCAACAAGCGGGAACACTGGTATCGGTCTTTCATGGGTTGGTGCTGCTAAAGGTTATAAAGTTGTCATCGTTATGCCTGAAACAATGAGTGTTGAACGCCGTAAAATCATCCAAGCTTATGGTGCTGAACTAGTCCTCACTCCCGGTAGTGAAGGAATGAAAGGTGCGATTGCAAAAGCGCAAGAAATTGCTGCTGAACGCGATGGTTTCCTACCATTACAGTTTAATAACCAAGCTAACCCAGAAGTTCACGAAAGAACAACAGGAGCTGAAATTCTAGCTGATTTCGGAGCTGATGGTTTAGATGCCTTTGTTGCTGGTGTTGGTACTGGAGGAACTATTTCTGGTGTCTCTCACGCTCTTAAATTGGCTAATTCAGACATTCAAGTTTTTGCAGTTGAGGCAGACGAGTCAGCAATCTTATCAGGTGAAAAACCAGGACCTCACAAAATTCAAGGTATCTCTGCTGGATTCATCCCAGAAACACTTGATACAGAAGCTTATGATGGTATTGTTCGCGTGACATCAGACAATGCTCTTGCACTTGGTCGCGAAATTGGTGGAAAAGAAGGCTTCTTGGTAGGTATTTCTTCTGCCGCAGCTATCTATGCAGCAATCGAAGTTGCTAAAAAACTTGGGGCAGGTAAAAAAGTCCTTGCGCTTGCACCAGATAACGGAGAACGTTACCTATCTACAGCGCTCTATGAGTTCGAAGTGTAGTCTCCTAAATACACAAAGCCCTTGTAAAAGGGCTTTTTAATTTTTTTTTATAAAGTTTTTCTATATGAAAAAGGAAGCAAAGCTGCTTCCTCTTTTTATTATTAGTTATTCAAAGCTGCTGCCATTGTAGCTGCAACTTCAGCTTCAAAGTCATTTGCAGCTTTTTCGATACCTTCACCAACTTCAAAGCGAGCGAACTCAACTACTGAAGCGTTAACTGATTCAAGGTATGCTTCAACTGTCTTGCTGTCATCCATGATGTAGACTTGTGCAAGAAGTGTGTATGCTTGGTCAACTTTAGTGTTGTCAAGCATGAAGCGATCCATTTTACCTGGAATGATTTTATCCCAGATTTTTTCTGGTTTACCTTCTGCAGCCAACTCAGCTTTGATATCAGCTTCAGCTTGAGCGATAACTTCATCAGTCAATTGTGCTTTTGATCCATACTTCAAGTGTGGAAGAGCTGGTTTGTTAACCATTGCACGGCTTTCGTTATCTTGGTCGATTACGTGGTTCAATTGAGCCAACTCATCTTTAACAAATTGCTCATCCAATTCTTTGTATGAAAGAACTGTTGGTTTCATCGCAGCGATGTGCATTGAGATTTGTTTAGCAAGCGCTTCGTCTCCACCTTCGATAACAGAGATAACACCGATACGTCCACCATTGTGTTGGTATGCTCCAAAGTGTTGTGCATCTGTTTTTTCAAGCAAAGCAAAACGACGGAATGAGATTTTTTCTCCGATAGTTGCTGTTGCAGATACATATGCAGCTTCAAGAGTTTCACCTGAAGGCATTGTCAAAGCAAGAGCTTCTTCGTTGTTAGCTGGTTTTCCTTCAGCGATTACTTTAGCTGTTGCGTTTACCAACTCAACGAATTGAGCGTTTTTCGCAACGAAGTCAGTTTCAGCATTTACTTCAACTACTGCTGCAACGTTACCGTTAACAAATACACCAGTCAAACCTTCTGCTGCAACACGGTCAGCTTTCTTAGCTGCCTTAGCCATACCTTTTTCGCGAAGCAATTCAATCGCTTTTTCGATATCACCTTCAACTTCAACCAATGCTTTTTTAGCGTCCATGACACCAGCACCAGATTTTTCACGCAACTCTTTAACAAGTTTAGCTGTAATTTCTGCCATTTTGATTCTCCTATATTTTTTAAAAATAGGAGAGCCGGGCTAAGCCCCGCCCTCCTAGGTAATGATTACTTATTTGAATTAAGCGTTGTCGCCTTCTACAACTTCAACGATTTCTTCGATTGAGTCTGCTTGAGCTTCTGAAGCTGCAAATTCTGCTTCAACTGCTGACAGCATCTTCACCTTGGCTACCTTCGATGATAGCATCAGCCATTTTTGAAGTGATCAATTTAACGGCACGGATAGCGTCATCGTTAGCTGGGATGATTACATCGATCTCATCTGGATCAGCGTTTGTATCAACCATCGCTACAACTGGGATACCAAGTTTTTTTAGCTTCTTTAACAGCGATTTGTTCTTTATGTGGGTCAACTACGTAGATTACATCTGGAATGCGAGGCATATCTTCGATACCACCCAAGAATTTTTTTCAAGACGAGCGCGTTGTTTGTTAGAAGTGCAACTTCTTTCTTAGGAAGAACGTCGAAAGTTCCATCTGCTTCCATTTCGTTTGATTTCTTTCAAACGAGCGATACGTTTTTGGATAGTTCCCCAGTTTGTAAGAGTACCACCCAACCAACGGTGGTTGATGTAGTATTGACCTGAACGTTCTGCTTCTTCTTCTAACAGCGTCAGCTGCTTGTTTTCTTAGTACCAACAAACAATACAACTGCATCGTTAGCTGCTGCATCACGATACAAAGTCGTATGCTGTGGTCAGCGTATTTTACAGTTTGTTGCAAGTCGATAACGTGGATTCCGTTACGCTCAGTGAAGATGTACTTAGCCATCTTAGGGTTCCAGCGACGAGTTTGGTGACCAAAGTGTACACCAGCCTCAAGAAGTTGTTTCATTGAAATTACTGCCATGAGTATTTCTCCTTTTTTGTTTTTTCCTCTTCTCGATTTCAGCTTGCAAAACAACCCAAAGGCAACAGTTTCACAATTCATCAAGAATGAGTATTATCGTTCACACGACAAAGTTTCATTTCTACCACAATTTCTCAATATTTATCAAGCTATTTTGATGGTTTTTTAGCAGAACTTCATCAATTTGAAAGACAAGAAAAGAGACTCAGAAAGAGTCTCAATTTTTTCATTAGTTTGGATAGATGTAAGTAACGTAACCTTCAGAGGTTGTAGTTGGGTTGAACCATCCACGTTTGTTACTGATTGTACGATCTCCACCGTAGTTAGATTCTGATACTTGGATGCTTGTTGTAGACGAAACAGCTGTAACAACCGCTACGTGTCCATATCCACCATCATTCCAACATGCAATCGCACCAACTTGTGGTTGAGAACCTGTACGGAAACCTGCTGCTGCTGCACTTGTTGCCCACTGCGCTCCGTTACCCCAGTAATCTCCAGCCCAAGGTGCCAATGTCTTAGCTCCCCAAGTACATTCACCTGTTGGATAACTTGAAGCGTTTGTACTGTATGTAGGGCGTGGTCTTGATACAGTTGGAGTTGGTGCTGGTGTATAGCTTGACTCTTCTTCATCAGATGAAGAAGATGTAGATGTAGCTTGCACTTGTGCAGCGAATGTTGTATTTGCTGAAGCTGTAACTGTTTCTTGTTGGCTTGCTTGTTTAGCTTTGTATGCCGCTTCTGCTTCTGCCGCTGCTTTCGCTTCTGCCTCAGCTGCCGCCTTTTGCTCTAACAAAGTAGCTTTTTCACTTTCTGCAGTAGCTTTTTCTGCTGCAAGATTCAACTCAGCGACTTTCAATTCAGCTTGTTTGTTGTCAAAGCTTGGGCGTCATCTGCAAGTGTTTGTTGGTTGGCAATAACTGTGTTGATTGCCTCATTGTTAGCAACTTGTTTCTCAGCAATAGCTTTTTTATCTTCTTTTTGTTGTTGCAACATTTTATTGTTAGCTGATACGATTTCACTCATAGCTACTACACGAGAAATAGCTTCTGTGATTGAGTTAGAGTTAATAATTGTATTAATGTAGCTTGTAGCAGTTCCGTTAGTTTGTGCACTACGAGCTTGGTTTTCAAGCGATTCATTACGAGCTACGATATTTTTTGAAAGCTCTGTGATTTCACCTTCAAGTTTTTTAGATTCTTCTTGAAGTTTTTCATTCTCAGTTTGCAACTTTTCTTGTTCTGTTTGAATAGCTGTAACTTGAGTTTGAATCTCATCAACTTGTTTTTGAGCTTCCTTTTTGTTGCGTTGTCAACTCACTGATTTTGCTATCTTGAGCTGCAATTTTTTCATCTGTTGTATTAGCTTTAACACTTGAAAGCACAGCTCCTTGTGAAACCAATACTGTACTTAACAAAAGTGATGCTAGAATTTTTTTCTTCATATGTGTAAATACTCCTTCTTTAAAAAGACAATACTAGTATATCAAAAAAAGGCCTAATAAATATTACGCCTTTATTACAGTTTTGTTTCTTTCTTATAGATATATTTTTTTCAAAAAAATATATTGGAAAAACTAACATCCATATAAAAATTCAATATCATAGTAGGACCCAGACTATAAACTATAAAAAAACAGGTAGATTTTTCAGCAGTCAATCCTACCACGTCTGCTAGATAAAGCTACCAAATTCAAAAATGAAAGTCATCATTAAAGATAGCTAATCAATCTTGTCCATCTATTTAACAAAAATAACAGAGTTGCTTTTATATACGATTGCTCCAATAATCACAAAAAGAAGACTGGCTATCCCTATCAAATGGAAGAAATAGATGTCGTATATAAGTCCTAGAACCAAACAATAAGCTAAAAATAGATATTCGGATACTTCAATTGTTTCAAATAATAAGAAGATAAAGATAAAGTGGCTAACAATTTGAAGATGTGGAAAAAAGCTGTTTACAAACTGTCCCTAAATGGCTATCTATCAAGACAATCAAGGGCAAGAGTAAGAACATTCCTATCTGCTTAAAAAGTCTCATGATACATTCCCCACTAACTCTACGACCTTAAGATTCGTTGGATCAGCGTGTAGCTTAACCATAACTTCTCTTGTCAGATAGTCCGTACTATGTGTCACTGATACGACTTCTCCTACAGAAATATCTGTAGCATTGAAGTTCCCCAAACCTCCAGTTACCACTTTATCACCTTGACTAATATCTCCACTATTATTTAGCTGACTAATTTTCAACAGTTCCTTTTCCTTGTCATAGCCAACGATAATACCATAAATACTACTAGAACCATGCTGGATTTTAACAGAAATCTTCTCTGTATTTTCAGCGTTAGTTAATAAATTGACCACAGTTGAGTTGTCTTCTACGTTTTCAACGCTTCCAACCAATCCTCCACCAGAAACAACAAGCATATTAGTTGTTGCACCTTGTTGCGAACCAACATTAACTGTTAGTTCTTGTTTCCAGGTTGATGGAGTTCTCATGATAACATCCGCAGCAATTAGCTTAGTCGCATTCAATTTTGACTTCATATCTAGCAATTGACGCAGTTGTTCATTTTCTTCTTTTAAGCGATCTGCTTCATTCTTTTCCTTTTCCATTTGATAGAATTCTTTTTTAAGAGCTTCATTCTCATTATAAGCTCTCGTCAAATTTGCCTAAATCTGACTTTGTAGATTCTAACCATTGAAATGGTTTTTGCACAATTCTATCTATCAGAGAAATGCCATCTCCAGCTTTTGTCACAACTGTACTTGATTGTGTCGTCACTAAAAAAACAGAAACTACTAGTATAACGACAAATAGAACAATGATATATTTTGATTTTTTAAAACGGTTCATACCTATACCCTATCTCATTCTATACTTCACTTTAGGATTTCAACAAAAATAGAATCAAACCTAACACACATACAAGGAGTAAGGCCATACTATCTTTATTCATCCAATTCAACTGACGGTACTGACTGCGTCCGTTACCACCTTGATATCCTCTAGCTTCCATGGCTGTAGCAAGAGAATCCGCTCGTTTCAAACTCGTAGCGAATAAAGGAATCAAAATAGGAATCATAGCCTTAACTTTTTGGATGATATTTCCTTCTCCAAAATCAACACCACGCGCCTTTTGAGCGTTCATAATTCGAATCGTATCATCCATTAAGGTTGGTACAAAGCGTAAACTCATAGACAACATGAGCCCGATTTCATGAACAGGAACCTTAAATCTTTTCAAGGGTCCAAGCAAGGACTCAACTGCTGTAGCCAAGCTTAATGGCATGGTTGTCAAGGTAAGTAAGGTTGAGAAAAAGATAATCAACACAAAGCGGCAAAAAATGATTCCCGCCTGCTCAATACCATGACTCGTGATTTTTATAAATCCCATCTCGAACAAGACATCTCCACCAGAGATAAAGAAAAGTTGAAAAAGGGTTGTAAAAGCAATCAGAAAAAACATAGACCGCAAACCTTTTATGAAAAAGGATAAGGGAACTTTAGATAAGGCTACAAATATACCTGTTGCAACGAAAAGGATGACATTTGTTATTGGATTATTGGCCCAAAAAACGATAATAATCAATAAAATCATTGCCACTAACTTACTACGAGGATCCAAACGATGAACAATCGAATTTCCTGGTATGTAACGACCTAAAATCATGTTATCCATTGATGAACTCCTTAAACTCCTTTATCGTTATCGGCAATTGTTTAAAAGAAACTCCTCGTTCAGCTAGCCTTTGAGCAAATCTTGTGATTTTTGGAACACCTAATTGGATTTTTTCCATGAATTCGACATTTTGAAAAACAAGACTTGGCTTCCCATTCTTGACCAACTTTCCTTTTTCCATCACATAAACTTGGTCAGCAAATTCGGCCACATCATCCATAAGGTGAGTCACCAAAACAATCGTGATGCCATCTTGATGAAGCTTTTTAAACAAAGTCATCAACTCTTTCCGACCAATTGGATCTAGTCCTGCTGTAGGTTCATCTAAAACTAAGATACTAGGCTCCATTGCTAAAATTCCAGCAATAGCAACCCTTCTCATCTGACCTCCTGAAAGTTCAAACGGGCTGCGCTCAAAGAGTGACTCGTCAATGCCTACTAAAGCTAGTTTTTCACGCGCAATAGCTTCTGCCTCTTCTACAGAAACTCCAAAATTTTGAGGTCCAAAAGCCACATCTTTTAAGACAGTCTCCTCAAAGATTTGATTTTCTGCAAACTGAAAGACCAAGCCCACTTGTTTGCGAATTTGACGAATTTGCTTATTGACGGATGTTGATGTAATCAATGTATCAAAGACACGAACACTTCCTGCTGTAGGAACTAGCAAACCATTCAAAAGTTGAAGGATTGTAGACTTTCCGCTTCCTGTATGCCCAATAATCGCAGTATAAGAGCCATCCTCTATTGTCAAACTGACATCAGACAAGGCAACTGAGGCAAAGGGTGTTCCTTCCTGATACGTATAACTCACATTGTCTAGAATAATTCCCATAAAGCCTCCTCGAGCTCCTCTTCGGTCAGGTAGTGCTCTGGTAATTTCAAGCCACTAGTACGTAGCGATTCTTTTAATTGGTTGACAAAGGGTTGATCTAAACCAATTTGATCTAAATCTGACCTAGAGAATAATTCTCTAGGAGTACTTGTTGACTCGACCTCTCCTTTTTCATCACCAAAACACGGTCACTCATAGCAACCTCATCTAAGTCATGCGTAATGGATATGACTGTCATATGGTGGTCTTGACGAATCTTTTGGACTATCTTAATCAACTCTAGCCGTCCCTCTGGATCCAACATACTTGTAGCCTCATCCAAAGATTAAAATATCTGGTCGCAGAGCTACAACTCCTGCGATAGCCACTCTCTGTTTCTGACCTCCAGACAAGCGAGCTGGTTCTTTTTTAGTAAATTCAGCCATCCCAACTAATGACAGAGCTTCAGAGACTCGTTTCTTCATCTCTTCAAGCGGAATCCCTTGGTTTTCTAGTCCAAAAGCAACATCATCTTCTACGGTTGCCCCCACGAATTGGTTATCAGGATTTTGAAATACCATACCAATCTTACGTCTTTTTTCCCAGACGTTTTCCGGAGTTAGGCAATCACCGTCTATCCAAATTTCTCCAGATTCCGCTTCTAGCAAACCGTCAATCAAGCGAACAGTTGTTGATTTTCCACTGCCATTATGACCAACGATAGACAACCATTCTCCACGTTTAACGTGAAACGAAATGTTATGAACATCATAGTGTTCTTGATCTGCCTGGTATCGAAATGACAGATTCTTAATTTCAATAATCGATTCCATATCTAGCGAAAGGTTCCTTTAAACAAATATGCGCTTCCCTTGAAGTAATCATAGCCAGAATAAACTGTGAAGAACAAAGCAATATAAAGAGTTATCTGACCAAGTAAATTCCAATGGAATAACAAGAAGATAATCGCAAACATCTGGCTAAATGTTTTGATTTTTCCTGGCATTGCTGCAGCTAAAACAGTCCCTCCGGTTTCAACTAAAAGCAAGCGCAAACCAGTAACTGCAAGTTCACGACAAATGATAACAGCCACCACCCAAGCAGGAGCCATATTTAGACCTACTAGCATGATAAAGGCCGACATAACTAACAACTTATCTGCCATTGGATCTGCGAATTTCCCAAAATTGCTAACTACTTGCCATTTTCTAGCTAAATAGCCATCTAGATAGTCAGTGATACTGGCAATGGCAAAAATAATTGCTGCTATTTTATGTAACACAGGAGATTGTCCAAATGATAGAAGGAGAACAAAAATCGGAATAAATAAAATTCTACCAAGCGTCAGTATGTTAGGAATATTTTCTTTTTTCATATTATCCTTCCTTAGTTTGAACTCACTGTTAGTCTAATCCAGCCAGTTTGACCAGTTAATTTCGAAGTATCAATTTCCTGATTATCAATCTTGATTTTCACGCCTTTGACAACGCCTAATGTGATAGTTACTGGAGAGCCTTTAGAAACTGTTGTTTTGGCTATTTTATTATTTGGCTCAAGAGTAGTCCCTCCAGCCAAGTCAGTATCTGAAACACTAATCCAGCTTGTTGCATCCGTTACAGATAGTTGAAGTTCGGCAGTATCTTTAGCAGTTTTATATTCTACCGATATAACATCTCCCTGGCCAGAAACCGTCACAGTTGATGCATCGCTCGAACTTGATGGGCTAGTGGTTTGATTACTAGTTGTTGTTTCACTGCTTGTTGCACTTGTTGTTGTCGTCACAACATTATAGTTGGCTGAAGTTGTTGCTGTCGGTTGTGTTTGAATATAATTCCAAACATAATAGGTTACGAATACTAAAATTGATAAGGAGAATAAGACGAAGTAAAACAGCGGAAGCAAAGAACGTTTCTTACGATTGGAACGTCTACGACCTGATAATTCTATCTCATCAACATCAACTTCCTCATAGGTAATCATACTCCCTGAATCATATGCATCTAAAACAAGGTTTTCATCCAACTCAACCGCCCAAGCATACTTCCTCAAAAAAGAACGTGTATAAAAAGGGCTCGGCAATTGGTCGAAATCATCTGATTCTAAAGCCTCAAGCAGATTCAGTTGAATGTCTGTCTTGCGCTGCAATTCCTCTAAACTCAAACCTTGATTGATTCTTGCTAAACGCAACACTTCACCAATTGTTTTTTTTCTCATACTTACCATGCCTTCTTTCTAGTCTATTTTATTTTATATTTCAATGGCTATAGTGGAAAAATTGTAAATTCAACTATTTCACTATTATCGATAAAATGATGCCCTACCTCAAGAACATCATCCAAGGTCATTTCCTGTATAATCTTTGGCAAATCAAACAGGGTTGTTTCGTCAGAATGTGACTGATATTGGGTCGCAATAAATTCTAAAGAGTTCATATTATGGATAAATTCTCCATAAATTTCACTTTTGATTAAATCAAGATGTTCCTCTGATACATCTGAATCGGTAGCAAAGTTCTGAATTGCCTTCCGGAATTGATGCGAAATAGCAACAGGTTCCTTTGTGTCCATTGTCAGCATCAAAAAGTTAAAACGTCGATTGATCTCAACTTCTAAAGATAATGAAGAATCTAGTTTCCCAGTTTCATACAAACTCTGAAATCTTTTAGAGGTCCAACCAAACATCATCGTAAATAACGCTCTTAATAGAATGCTATATCGATAACAGTCCTGATGACCCATATCAGAATTCGTTCGAACACCAATTGCTAATTTAGGTGATGCAACATCCATACGAATGCTCTCAACCTTCTTTACAGGGTGTAAAGCGATTGGTTCTCTTGGATTTTGAACTATACGAACTCCAAGATCCTTTTGCGAGAAATAACTCTGTATCAACTCTAAATCAAAATTTCCAACGAGGAAAATTTGGCTATTGACAGGAGTGTAAAATTCATCAAAATTGTCCCGTAAATCCTCTAAACTAATATCTTCGATCGAATCTTCAGTCCCAACAATATCTGAAGCTAGTGGAGTTTCTGGATATAGATTTGCAAGTGTTTTAAAGAACAAGCAAGAATCAGGATCATCCTGATACATTTCGCGTTCTTGTTGAATAATATCCTTTTCTCGTTCGACAGATTCTTCAGTAATGTTAAAGCTAGTAACAAGCTCGTCAAGCAAGTCCAAACAATCAGCGACATTGTCAGAGGTTGAAAAAAGATAACTTGTATTTGTAAAGCTTGTAAAGGCGTTACTATCTGCACCTAATTTGGTAAATGCAGCCATGATATCTTCAGAATTTTCTCTTTCAAAAAGTTTATGTTCTAAAAAATGAGCAATCCCACTAGGGTATTCTTCCTTTTTACCATTTCTAGCTGTAAACTTTGTATCAACCGAACCAACTTGGACAGTGGCTACCCCGTAAACTTCGTTAAAGTCATTTTTCGGAAGTAAAGTAACTGTCAAGCCGTTTTCTAATTTTGCTTGATAAAGAGTTTCCTTTACAGCAGGATAAAATTTCTCTTGAAAAGTAACTCTAGTCATTCTGCTCCTTCCATAAAATAAATAGCCTGCAATTTCAAACTAGATGCCGCCCTACAGATTTCATCCCTGTCAACTTGCTCTAGTTGCTCTATCAAAGTTTCTTGGTCTAAAACTGATTTACCAAAAAAGATGCTCAAGTATTCTCTATCTATAATCGAATCTTGATTATCCTGACTCAACAACATCGTCCTACGAATCATTTCCTTAGTTTGAGTAACTTCAGCATCTGTAAATCTACCATTTTTGATTGCTAACAATTGATCATTCATCAATTTTCTTGCCTTGTTGCGATTTTGACGATTTATTCCAGCAAATAATCTTAAAAATCCACTAAAGAGATCTAAGTGACTAGAAACAGTGTAGGCCACTCCTTCTTTTTCCCTAACTTGAGTAAACAATTTAGAGTGTGGGAAAGCTCCAAGCAAACCATTCACGAGAAGCAAGGCCATCTTTTGAACATCTCCATAACCAATTGTACTATGATAACCCATTTCTAGAATAGACTGACCTAGGTTTTTCCTGGCAATTCCTTCTCTAAGAACATTTGAATAACCTTGCTGATATTGAATATTTACAGTTTCTTTACGACCTGTCAAGTTAAATTTTCTTCAAGTTTTCTAAGACTTCAATTTCATTAAAAATCACCTAAAAAAAGAATAAATCAATCCTATCTTCTTTCAGCATTTTTTGGAAAAACTTGAATAGCAAGATTTAGAAGTCTCTTCAGAAATTCTGGCAATTAAATCTTTAGGAACTAACTGCATTGATTCTTCTTGGAAAAAAACAACTGATCCAATTCTTTATGTGCAAAGAAGAAACGGATCTTCTAATTCTGATTCTAGTCTCGCTAACAATTGTTTTTTTCAATTTCAAAGGCATTGTTCTCAAATTCATCTTCATCTGACAATGGATTAAATATGACTTGATACAATAATTCTAAAACTCTGAGCAGTTAATACGTTTTTCTTACTTAAAAATTCATCTCGAACATAAGTCAAACTCACGTCTACTAAGTGACTTTGTCCCCTTCTATAAGCATGAGTTGACAAATCTGCTCCATACAATGCTGCCAGATGTTTTCTAAGAACCTGGGCAGTTGGATAGCTTTTATTTGCTGTTTCAAGCATACTGGCACTTAACATGCGACCAGAGATTAAATCCAGAGATAATGGAGCTGTGAAACGCATGGTTATTTTATTTGTCTTAAACTTTTTAGATTGGATAAAATGCACTGCAATTCCAGGGAATAACTCCATCTTTTACCTCCTTTTACATAGAGTTCTATTATACCATGAAAACGAAAATTTTTCCTGTTCTCTTTGACTCTTTTGAAATTAAAATCGTTTTCATTCAACGGGTTTCTTCTCCACTATTTTAAGCAAAATATGGTATAATACCAAAGATTGAGGTGAACTATGGAATACAAATTATTTGAAGAATTTATTACTCTCCAAGCTCTTTTAAAAGATCTTGGAATCATCCAAAGTGGAGGTGCTATTAAATCTTTTTAGCGGACCATCTTGTATATTTTAATGGGAGAATTAGAAAATCGTCGAGGCAAAAAAATTAGAGTCGGAGATTCTATTGAAATCCCTGATTTAAAAACTCAAATTATTCTAGTTCAACCAAATCCTGAAGAACTTGAGGAATTTAAACAAGATAAAATCGAGAAAGAGCGTGTAGCTAAACTTGTTAAAGAAATGAATAAAAAGGTTCAAAAAAAGCCAGACAAAAAGAACCAGCCACCAAAAGTAAAAAGTGCACCACGTTTCCCAGGTAGGTAAATATGTGGCTGAAAAACTTATGCATTAAACAATTTCGTAACTATCATAATACAGAAATTGATTTTAACCCAAAATTAAACGTATTTGTTGGCCGGAATGCTCAAGGAAAAACAAATCTTCTTGAAAGTATTTATTTTTTAGCTCTAACAAGAAGTCACAGAACAAAGACCGACAAAAATTTAATTCAATTTGAAGAAGAGCAACTACAAGTCTCTGGAATCTTGCAGAAAAAAACGGCAACTATACCACTTGAAATAGACCTCACACAAAAAGGTCGAATTACAAAAGTAAACCATTTAAAGCAAGCTCGTCTTTCTGATTATATCGGGCATATGAACGTTGTCTTATTTGCTCCAGAAGATTTACAACTTGTCAAAGGTGCTCCGGCCATTCGTCGTAAATTCATTGACATGGAGTTAGGCCAAATCAAACCAATTTACTTGTCAGACCTGTCAAGTTATAACCACATCCTTAAACAGAGAAATAGCTATCTAAAATCTACACAAAACGATTGATGAGACTTTCCTATCTGTTCTTGATGACCAACTTGTAGAGTATGGATGTCGTGTAATGATTCATCGAGCTGACTTTATCCAGAAAATGGAACTCTTTGGCAAGAAAAAACATTTTGACATCTCAGATCAGTTAGAAGAGCTGTCAATCATCTATCAACCTTCTGTAAACTTTGTTGACAAGGAACATTTGACTGAATCTTTCCATATAGCACTTCAAAAAAGTAGATCCAGAGATTTATTTAAGAAAGAATACTGGAGTTGGTCCTCATCGAGATGATATGATTTTCATGATTAATGGAATGGAAGCAAGTTTCGGAAGTCAAGGGCAACATCGTAGCTTGGTACTTTCTATAAAACTTGCTGAAATCGAATTGATGGAGAGCATTACCAAAGAATCTCCCATTCTTTTGCTTGACGATGTTATGAGTGAACTTGACAATACTCGTCAACTTAAACTATTGGAAACTATTTCTCATAACATTCAAACTTTTATTACAACTACTAGTTTAGACCATCTTCAAAACTTACCTGATAACTTGAGCGTCTTTACAGTAGATAATGGTCAATTAACTGTAAATTAAAATTTACATCTTTGTAAAATAAAAAAATCTCCCTGATTTAACAGGAGATTTTTTTATTACATTGAATAGTTTGGTGCTTCATTAGTGATTTGCACATCGTGTGGATGGCTTTCTTTTAGACCAGCACCTGACATTTCGATAAACTGAGCATTGTCATGTAATTCTTTTAGGTTAGCAGCACCACAGTAACCCATACCAGAACGAATACCACCAATCATTTGGAAGACGATATCAGCTGCTGCACCTTTATAAGCAACACGTCCTTCAATTCCTTCTGGAACGAGTTTGTTTGCTTCATTGACAGAACCTTGGAAGTAACGGTCGCTTGAACCTTTCTTCATTGCGGCGATTGAACCCATGCCACGGTAAGTCTTGAACTTACGTCCTTGGAAGATTTCAGTTTCACCTGGAGCTTCATCTGTTCCTGCAAACATTGATCCAAGCATTACTGCATTTCCACCAGCAGCAAGAGCTTTTACAATATCTCCAGAATACTTGATTCCACCATCAGCGATGATTGTTTTGCCATATTCACGCGCCACTGCTGCTGCATCGTAAATTGCTGTTACTTGAGGAACTCCTACACCAGCGATTACACGAGTTGTACAGATTGAACCTGGGCCAATACCGACTTTAACAACGTCAACACCTGCATCATAAAGAGCACGTGCTCCTTCAGCAGTAGCGATGTTCCCAGCAATCAGTGTACGGTCTGGGAAATGAGCACGAATCTCAGCGATTTTGCGAAGAACACCTGCTGAGTGACCGTGAGCAGTATCGATAACAATGGCATCCGCACCTGCTTCAAAAAGTGCTTCTGCACGTTCAAATGTATCTGAAGTAACCCCTACAGCACCCGCAACAAGGAGACGACCAAATTCATCTTTAGCTGCGTTTGGAAACTCAATTACTTTTTCAATATCTTTAATAGTAATCAAACCAGAAAGACGACCATCTTCGTCAACCAAAGGAAGTTTTTCAATACGGTGTTCTTGAAGAATACTTTCAGCTGTTTCAAGATCTGTTCCAACAGGAGCAGTAACGAGGTTTTCGCTGGTCATATGGTTTGAGATTGGTTGATTGTAATCTGAAATAAAACGCAGATCTCGGTTGGTCAAAATACCAATTAACTTACGATTTTCAAGAGTTTCAACCACTGGGACACCACTAATACGGTAACGGCTCATGAGTTCATCTGCTTCAGCGATTGTATGTTCTGGAGTCAAGAAGAATGGATCAATGATAACACCATTTTCAGAACGTTTTACCTTACGAACTTCATCTGCCTGTTGTTCGATAGACATATTTTTATGGATAACTCCAAGTCCACCTGCACGCGCGATTGCAATGGCCATTTGGCTTTCTGTTACAGTGTCCATTGCAGCTGTAATAATTGGGATATTTAAAGTCAAATTATCTGCCAATTTTGTTGTTAAATCCGCATCATTAGGCAACACATGACTCTCTGCTGGAATTAGCAATACATCATCAAAGGTAAAACCTTTTTTCAAAAATTTAGTGTCCCAATTAGACATTGAAGTTTCCTCTTTTCTTTCTTTATTGAGCTAAACGCTTTTTGTATTGTATCTATCATACCATTCTATGAAAATTTGTCAATTAAATTTATAAGAGAATAAATAAAAAACTATCCCTCTTATTTTAAAGAAGAAATAGTTTTATAGTTCATATTTTATCCATTAATGAAAGTAATTTAGACCCATTGCAGCTTTTACTTCTGATAGTGTTTGACCAGCAACTTCTCGAGCTTCACTACCTTTTTGTAGCATATTATAAACTTCACCCATATCTTTAGCAAATTCTAGACGACGTTCACGGATTGGACCAAGTTCACGTTCTAGGATTTCAAGGAGATAACGTTTGGTCTTAACATCACCAAGACCTCCACGTTGGTAATGTTCTTTCATTTCAGCAATTTCTTGTGCATCTTCTGGGCGACCAAAAACATCTAGATAATGGAAAACCATATTACCTTCAATCTTACCTGGATCCTCAACACGGATATGGTCTGGGTCTGTATACATACTCATAACCTTTTTACGCAAGGTATCTGCATCATCGGATAAGTAAATCCCATTATTGAGTGATTTCGACATTTTCGCATTTCCATCAAGTCCTGGTAGACGTCCTGCACCTTCATGCTCAGGATAAATTCCTTCTGGTTCTACTAAAACATCACAGTTATAGGCATGATTGAAAGAACGTACAATTTCACGTGTTTGTTCAATCATCGGTTTTTGATCATTCCCTACTGGAACCAAGTTTGCTTTAAAGGCTGTAATATCCGCTGCTTGTGAAATAGGATACACCAAGAATCCAGTTGGAATGCTTTCTCCAAAACCTTTCTGTGAAATTTCTGTTTTTACAGTTGGATTTCGTTCCAAACGAGCTAATGAAACTAGGTTCATGTAGTACATAGATAGCTCTGCCAATTCTGGAATCTGACTTTGAATAAAAATTGTTGATTTATTAGGATCTAATCCCACTGCAAGATAGTCCAAGGCAACATTCCCAATAGACTCTACAATTGTTTGAGGATCTTTTGCATGGTCAGTTAAAGCTTGCTGGTCAGCTAAAAAAACAAACATGTCATATTTATTTTCTTCTTGTAGTAAGACACGATTTTTCAAGCTACCAACGTAGTGCCCAATATGTAATTTCCCCGTTGGACGATCTCCTGTTAAAATAATGGGTTTACTCATAATATTCTCCTTTGATATGGTCCTTTCAATTATAGCATTTTTTTAATAAAAATGACAGATAATTTTTTTCAATCAAACAATAGTTTTCTAGCTATATAACCGTAAAGAAACTGTCAACTTACTTTTACAAAAAAATTGACAAATAAAAAAATTTGAATATTTGCTAATTTTTCTAGTAGAATTAGAGTATTACATATAATAGGAGAAAAACATTGCTAACAGTATCTGATGTCTCACTACGCTTTAGTGACCGCAAACTTTTTGATGATGTCAACATTAAATTTACAGAAGGAAATACCTATGGTTTAATTGGTGCTAATGGTGCCGGAAAATCAACCTTTTTGAAAATTTTAGCTGGTGATATTGAACCTACAACTGGTCATGTCTCTCTTGGACCAGATGAACGTCTTTCAGTTCTTCGTCAAAATCACTTTGACTACGAAGACGAACGCGTTATTGATGTTGTCATCATGGGAAACGAAAAACTTTACAACATCATGAAAGAAAAAGACGCCATTTATATGAAGGAAGATTTTTCAGACGAAGATGGTGTTCGTGCAGCTGAACTTGAAGGAGAATTTGCTGAACTAGGTGGTTGGGAAGCTGAAAGTGAAGCTTCACAACTCTTACAAAATTTGAATATTCCTGAAGAACTTCATTATCAAAATATGAGTGAACTTGCAAATGGTGACAAAGTGAAAGGTGCTCCTTGCTAAAGCTCTATTTGGTAAACCAGATGTCCTTCTTTTGGATGAGCCTACCAACGGTCTTGATATTCAATCTATTACCTGGTTAGAAGACTTCTTGATTGATTTTGATAACACAGTTATTGTCGTATCCCATGACCGTCACTTCTTGAACAAAGTATGTACTCACATGGCTGACCTTGACTTTGGAAAAATCAAACTCTACGTAGGTAACTACGACTTTCTGGAAAGGAATCTTCTGAACTTGCTGCTAAATTACAAGCTGACCGTAATGCAAAAGCAGAAGAAAAGATCAAACAACTTCAAGAATTCGTTGCTCGATTCTCTGCTAATGCTTCTAAATCAAGACAAGCAACTTCACGTAAAAAAATGCTTGACAAGATTGAGCTAGAGGAGATTGTCCCTTCTAGTCGTAAATACCCATTCATCAGCTTTAAAGCTGAACGAGAAATTGGTAATGATCTATTGACAGTCGAAAATCTATCTGTCAAGATTGATGGCGAAACTATTCTTGACAACATCAGCTTCATCTTGCGTCCAGGTGACAAGACAGCTCTTATCGGACAAAACGACATCCAAACAACTGCCTTAATTCGCGCTATTATGGGTGAAATCGAATATGAGGGAACTGTCAAGTGGGGAGTTACAACTAGTCGCTCTTACTTACCAAAAGACAATTCAGCTGATTTTGCTGGCAGTGAATCAATTCTTGACTGGCTCCGTCAATTTGCAAGTAAAGAAGAAGATGACAATACCTTCCTTCGTGGATTCCTCGGACGCATGCTCTTCTCTGGAGACGAGGTTAATAAGCCTGTAAACGTCTTGTCAGGTGGAGAAAAGGTGCGCGTGATGCTCTCAAAACTCATGCTTTTGAAATCTAATGTCCTTGTACTTGATGATCCTACAAACCACTTAGATTTGGAATCTATCTCAAGCTTGAACGATGGATTGAAAAACTTCAAAGAATCTATCATCTTTGCCAGTCACGACCATGAGTTTATTCAAACTTTGGCTAACCATATCATTGTCTTATCTAAAAACGGTGTCATCGACCGTATCGATGAAACCTACGATGAATTCTTGAAAATGAAGAAGTCCAAGCAAAAGTCAAAGAACTTTGGAAAGATTAAGTATAACTAAAAAAACTCAGTTGGGCTAAACCAACTGAGTTTTTTTAATTACTTGTAAATTATTCATTGTTTCACATGAAACTTTATTTTTTTATTAATCTTCATCCATTTTTTTAGGTTGATAAGCCAACATACCTAATCCTATGAATAGAAACTAAAGTTATGAGAAGGAAAACTACCTGATGATGAATATTTCCTGTCATAGAAATGGTTTGTCTCAATCCTGAAACTGAATAACTCATTGGCAACCAAGGATTAACAGCTTTAAAGAAATCATTTGTCAAAGCAAGTGGATAGGTTCCTGCACTCGAAGCTAATTGTAATAATAGCAATATTAGAGAGAAGAAAGCACCCAAGCGACTATTCCATGTTGTTAATGCCGTCACCATAGACATAAATGCCAAACTTGCGATGATGATTAAGAACAAGGTTCTCATTTCATGATTTGCCGTTAAACCAATAAGATGAACCCCTCCATAGACTAAGACAGCTGCTAAAACAGCTATAACGCCATTTATTTCGAGACGAGATTTAAACCAAGCCCAACGACTTTCAGGATGACGGCCTGAAGGTAACTTAGCAAAAATCATATTTGTTGATAATGCTGCAACAAAAAGTGCGACTGATATCATGTAAGGAGCCATTGCAATCCCATTTACAGGAACCTGATCATTATCTGTCTTTGAAAGACTTAAGGGTTCCGCTAATGTTTCTGCATTTTTTGACTCTGTTGATGCTGATTTTAATTGATTGCTTGCGTTACTTAATCCTTGTCCTAGGTCAGTAGTTCCTATTTGTAAACTTTCAATACCAGCAGTTAACGTTGCTCCACCTTCTGCTAATTTTCCAGCGCCATCTGCAATTTTTGCTGCACCATTTCCTAACTGAGTACTAGCTGAAAGCAACTGACCTGATTTATCTGTTAATTGACTTGAACCAAGCTGTATTTTATCAAGTCCTGCAATTAATTCCGGACTCTTGCTATTTAATTGGTTAGAACCAGATGATAGTTTTTCAATACCTGTTACTAATTCTGGTGTTTTCCCAGCTAGAGTATCCAAACCAGTTGTCAATGTTGAAGAATTTTCTGTCAACTTGGTTGAGCCAGAAACCAATTGATCTAAACTTGTTGTTAAAGTTGTATTCTTTTCACTTAGTTGATTTACACCTAAAGAAATAGTATCCAATCCTTTAGTATACGCATTAACTCCATTTTCAATTGATTGACTTCCAGGAACTAACTGATTGTCTACAGCATTTTGCAACTGTGTAAACCCACTTGACATAGATGTCAAGGAACTAGACGCAACAGGTAAAAGTTGATTTGCTTTAGTCTGTAAAGTAGAAAGATTAGAGACTGGTTGGTTTATACTTCCCAAATTTTCTTTTAAATCTCCTGCCGTCGTTAAAATTGCTTTTGCTGACTCTATCGTAGAATTAGAATTATTTGAAACAGCTTCAGTCAATTCTTTTTTCTGAGTTTCAGTGAGAGATTGATAAGTTGCTGTTGCTTGAAGATTTGTAAGACTTTTCTCTTGTTCTGCTTGACTATTAGTCACAATAGTTTGAGCAAGAGTCGTTATATTTGTTAAGTCATTAGATATTGTATTTTTAAGATCAGTATTATCAGAAACTGTAACTGATTGGAGAGCCTTATTCAACTCATCTAAACTGCTTGCTAACTGTGTTATATCCTCTTTCTGTTGAGATGTAGTATTTAATTGTGTGGATATTTCTTTGATTCCTTTATTTAATTGAGTAATACCGTCTCTCAATGTATCTGATTGACTTGATAGTTGGTTTGTACCAACAGATAATTTGTCAACTCCGCTTGTATAGGCATTGACACCAACCGAAAATTGACTGAGTACTGAATTGAGTTGTGAAACTCCACCAGCGTATGCCTTCATCCCTGTATTTAACTGGTTGACACCTGCAACTAATTCTGGAGTTTTCGAAGATAATTGATTAAGTCCTGTGTCAACCTGTGAAACTGCACTTGTATAGTTCTGTAAACCATCATTAAATGTTCCTAAGCCACTATTCAGTTGCTTTACTCCTGTGACATATGTTGTCAACCCTTTTGTAAATTGATTCGTTCCATCAGAAAAAGTTAAACTTGAGTTAGCTAAAGTATCAAGATTTGAAGACAATGTTTGACTTCCTACAGCTAACTTACTAGCCCCATTTGCCAATTGTTCACTTCCATCTGCAGCTTTGGTTAAACCAGATTTTAAATCACCCATCTTTTGAAATAAAGCTTTCGTGTAAGTTTCAGTTACACTGGCAGAAACATTTTGTTTTAACTGTGTCATAGCAGAATCACTCATCTTACTTGCAATGAAGCTATGTCCACTAGAAGTTTGATAGTCAATGTTCATTTGTTCTGGGTGATCTGTTAAAATAGAAGCAGCCTTTTCAGACAAATCACTTGGCAAAGTGACTACCATATAGTAATCGCCATTCTCTAGTCCTTTTTTTCCTTCTTCCTCATTTACAAAATGAAAATCCAAGGATTTATTGTTTTCTAAATTAGACACCATGTCTTTTCCGATAGCCATTGTATTTCCATTATATGATGCTTCCTTATCATTATTTACCACTGCTACAGGTAACTCTGATAATTGCCCATATGGATCCCACATGGATGATAAAAATATGATGTTGTATAAAGCTGGAATAAGAGAAATCCCTATCATTACAATGATAAAGGTTGGTTTTTTAAAAATTGCTTTCCATTCTTTAAACATATTGTCTCCTTTTTTTACACATATTGTCTAAAAATTTTGATATAATAGATTATACATTAAAAAAATCTAAATTACAAGTTAAAAACTAAATTTTTTTAGACACTACGTCTATTTTTTTGTTCACAAGGAGGAACTATGATAGAGAGTAACAAACGCTTAAAAACAAAACGTACTATCGAGAATGCTATGGTTCAATTATTAATGGAACAACCATTTGATCAAATTTCTACTGTTAAGCTAGCTGAGAAAGCTGGAATTAGTCGCTCTAGTTTTTATACTCATTACAAAGATAAGTATGATATGATTGAGCATTATCAAAGCAAACTTTTTTTCATACCTTTGAGTATATCTTTCAAAAAACACGCCCATCATAAAAAAGATGCTATTTTAGAAGTATTTGAGTATCTGGAGTCTGAACCATTGCTAGCTGCTCTCTTATCTGAAAATGGTACAAAAGAAATACAGAATTTCCTGAGAAATAAACTTCACATCATGCTTAGCACTGACCTCCAAAAACGCTTTATGCAATTAGATTTAAATGAGATTGAATTAGAGTATAGTAGTATCTATTTAACAAATGCACTATTTGGCGTATGTCAGACTTGGATTGCACATGGAAAAAAAGAAAGTCCGCAAGAGATGACAGACTTTCTTATGAAAATGTTAGGGGATGCAAACTAAAAGAAAAGAACACCAAAGGTGTTCTTTTTTATTTGACTCCGCCAGTAGGACTCGAACCTACGACATCATGATTAACAGTCATGCGCTACTACCAACTGAGCTATGGCGGATAATATAGTCCGTACGGGATTCGAACCCGTGTTACCGCCGTGAAAAGGCGGTGTCTTAACCCCTTGACCAACGGACCATCTATCTGTAGCAGATATAACCATTATATCAATTTATAACTAATTGTCAATCACTTTTTAGATTTTTTCTCCAGAATATCTTTTAGTTTACGGACTTTCAGACGAGTAATTGGACAACGATGATTTTCATAGAAAACTACTTCTAAATTTTTTTTCGATCAATTTCTCTAATATTTCCTACATTGACAAGAAATGATTTATGAGCAGAATAAAAATCTTTGGGTTTCTTTTATCTTTTTTTCTTGGATATCCGTCATAGTTCCATAAAATTCTTTGGCAAAATTCTTACCAATAATCCGTAACTTATGAGAAACACCTGTTGTTTCAATATACAAAATATCATGGTAGGGAATCTTCAAATCATTCCCCTTATAGTTATAGTCAAAAGTAATCCACAACATCTTTATTTTCAAGCAACATATTTCTTGGTATATAAAGATACTCTGCTCGATGCGCTTCTTAAATAATTCATCATTGATATCTTTATCAACAAAATCCAAAGGCTGACACTTGATATTTGTAGGTTAAGGTAGCAAATTCTGATCTACTAGTGATAAATACAATAATTGCATAGGGATTGTGATGACGAATAAACTGTGCAACTTCGAATCCTTTTTTCTCAATTCCATGAATATCGATATCTAAAAAATAAAGTTGGTTTACTTCATCATTTTCGATATATTCCTTAAATTCTCGTTCTTTACCTGTTGTTTTATAAGAAATAGGAATATTTAATTCCTTTGAAATTTCATCCAAGGTTCTTTTCTAGTCTGACCTGATGTTGAATAACATCTTCTAAAAATTAATACTTTCATTCAAACTCTCTCTTAAATCTAATAATCTGTCTAAATGTACTATCTTCCATCTCTGTTTCTAAAATGATATTTTCATACTTATCCAAAATTTCTTTAACATTATTAAGACCTATTCCTCTATTTCTACCCTTTGTAGAAAAACCTAGCTCAAATAAATCTTCCGAAGGATTCATAGCGATATTACATGAATTTTGAATCACGATAACTGTCTCCAAATCCATCTTAATTACTGCAACTTCCATTTGTTTCAAATAACTTTCTGCAGCACCTTCAACAGCGTTGTTTAGCAAAACACTCATAATCCGAACAAGATCGAGTAAATCGATTGACAATCTTGTAACAACATCCTTTACCTCAAGTGTAAACTCCACATCATTATTTTGTGCATATACAATGGATTGAGCAATCAAACTTCGTAAAGCTGAATCTTCTATGTTATTTAAATCAAAGTAGGTATATTTATCTGAACGCAATTTCTGATTAGCTTTCACTAAAACTTTATTGTAAATTCTGTCAATTTCCTGTAAATCACCGCTGTCAATCGCCATTTGCATACTGACAAGCATTCCTGCATAGTCATGACGAAAACCGCGGATTTCATTATACAAACTAACAATTTCATCAGTGTAAGTCTGTAAATGTTCTTGTTCAAATTTCTTCTGTTTTAGAGCGATCTCTCTTTCAGCTTGAACCTTATGAGCGTTCATTGCAAAGAAGATTAGTAATAAACAAATAAAGACAATTGTTGCTAAAAATACTACTGAAAACTATTAAAATGAGCATGAATACTCACCATATCTGAAATGAATAATAGAACTTGTAAAAGCAAAAGAAAAGTAAAATGACCTTTTTGAAAAAAATGGATAGAGGTAATCTTTATCAAAAATAAGTGAGTTCAAGATGAAAATAAAGTAATAATTTTTTTAGTACAAAAATAAGTCAGCAATCAAAAACCACTACAAAAAAATAAATCTTCATATTTTTGTTACAGAAAAGAATCACCTGTTATAGAGGATATGATTACTGCTATAAAATGTATGAGTACTATGATATAATAAAGACAATAACAGACTGATAAAAAAATAGCTTTGAACTTATTATACTTTTTTTAAATCCCTATTAAATAAGCAAAAGATAATACAGGGTAAAATGAAATTTTTTTCCATTCCTAATCCATGTAAAAAAGTTAAAATAGAATAAAAATTTCAACTATAGACTGTAATATAAAATACCCAAGAAATAAACAGATATCTTTCTTTTTTTGTTGCCTTACAAATGAGTTCATAGCTATTTGTTAGAATAAAGAAATATGAAGAATAACTATGAGTATTTTTCAATAAATCCATTATATCTCCCTATAATGTTTTCTCTTTTTCTTTATAAATAAACTTACAAAGTCTATTATACAAAACGGAGTCTGTTTTAAAACATTTCATTCTCAACTGCACCTTTTTGTACCTGAACTGTCATTTTTTACAAAAAACGCTGGGTTTCCCCAGCGTTAAATCTAGTATATGATCCCAGCAGGATTCGAACCTGCGACCGTTCGCTTAGAAGGCGAATGCTCTATCCAGCTGAGCTATGAGACCTAACTAGTTTATCTTACCAAAATAATCGAGAATAGTCAATCCTATTTGTGATAAGGAGAACCTTGTTGAATGGTAAAGGCTCGGTATATCTGCTCTACAAGAACAAGACGCATTAATTGATGTGGGAGAGTTAAACGGCCAAAACTTACTGATAAGTTAGCTCGTTTTTTTACTTCATTGGATAATCCTAAACTTCCACCTATAACAAACGTTAAGGTTGAAGAACCATTAATAGAAGCTTGTTCTAGCTGTTTACTAAATTCTTCAGAAGATAAAGTTTTCCCTTCAATGGCTAAAACGACAACAAATTCCCGTTCTCCAATTTTTGAAAGGATGCGATTTCCTTCTACATCTAAGATTTTTGCATTTTCAGAATCACTGGCACGATCTGGTGTTTTCTCATCAGCTAATTCAATCATTTCGACAGTAGCAAAACGAGAAATTCTTTTAGCATACTCAGCGATTCCATCTTTAAGATACTTTTCTTTTAATTTTCCAACTGTTACAATTTTAATTTTCATGCTTCTATTTTATCATAATCGCATTCTATTCACATCTTATTCACAAATGAAAAAAAGATAAAAAAACACAATAAATTCACATATTTTCCATAGTTATCCACAGATTGTTGAAAAACATATTTTTTTAAGTTTGAATTAAGTTAATAGTTTTTATACTTTTAAACAATAACTAAAAACATGGAGGAATCTATGAAAAAATACAAAATATTTCAAAAAAATCGGACAACTTTTACTGGTTATTCTAATTAGCTTTTTAAGTGGTCTTTTAGGTAGTTTGGCTGTTCTTCAGTTTAACCAAAAACAGGGAAATAGAGAACAAAATAGTGCAGCAGTCACTCAGACAGCCGTGAATAATGAAAATTCAACTACACAGGCTGTTGATAAAGTTAAAGATGCAGTTGTCTCTATTATCACTTATTCAGGAAACTCTCAAAGTAGTTTTGTTGGTTCTGATGATACTGATACAGATTCAAACACTGAACAAATCAACAGTGAAGGTTCTGGTGTTATCTATAAAAAAGATGGGGATGATGCTTATCTAGTAACCAACACTCACGTTATTAGTGGCGCTAAAAAAGTTGATATTCGTCTAGCAGATGGAACAAAAGTACCTGGTGAAATCGTTGGTTCTGATACCTATTCCGATATTGCAGTAGTAAAAATTTCTTCAGAAAAGGTCTCTACAGTAGCTGAGTTTGGTGACTCAAGTCAATTATCTGTTGGGGAAATAGCTATCGCAATCGGTAGTCCTTTAGGTTCAGAATATGCAAATACAGTTACACAAGGGAATTGTATCAAGCTTGAACAGACACGTTTCTTTAAAATCTGAAGATGGTCAGGCTATTTCAACAAATGCCATCCAAACAGATACAGCAATTAACCCTGGTAACTCTGGAGGTCCTTTGATTAATATCCAGGGACAAGTTATCGGTATTACATCAAGTAAAATTGCTTCTAATGGTGGGACATCCGTAGAAGGTCTTGGTTTTGCTATTCCTGCAAACGATGTTAAGAATATTATCAAGCAGTTGGAAAAAGATGGAAAAGTAACGCGACCAGCACTTGGTATCCACATGGTTAACTTGACAAACCTCAGCACAGCTGATCTTCAAAAATTAAAACTTCCTGATAATGTTACCTCTGGTGTAGTTGTTCGATCTGTTCAAACCAACATGCCTGCAAATGGCCATCTACAAAGATTTGATGTCATCACAAAAGTAGATGATAAAGCTATTTCATCAACTACTGAATTACAAAGTGCTCTCTATAGCCATTCCATTGGAGATAGTATGACTGTGACTTACTACCGTAATGGTAAAGAAGAAACAACTAAAATCAAGTTGGACAAGAGTACTAGTGATTTAAATCAATAGTTTACAGATTTGTAAACTTACTTTACAGAATATCAAAAGTTATGATACTGTAGAAACATGGAAGAATTTAAACATATTCGTATAAGTGATATTCAAAAAAATCCCTATCAACCACGTAAAGAATTTTCAGAAGAAAAAATAAAAGAACTTGCTCAATCTATCAAAGAAAATGGATTAATTCAACCCATTATCGTCCGTCAATCTCCAGTTATCGGATACGAAATCCTAGCTGGAGAAAGACGGTATCGGGCATCAATAGCGGCTGGACTTTCAGAGGTACCTGTAATCATCAAAAAACTTTCTGATCAGGATATGATGATTCACTCAATCATTGAAAATTTGCAGCGGGAAGACTTAAATCCGATTGAGGAAGCAAAAGCTTATCAATCTTTAATTGATAAAGGGTATACTCATGCAGAAATTGCTGACAAAATGGGGAAATCACGTCCCTATATTACCAATCTTGTTCGCTTACTTACGCTCCCTGATTTTATTCTAACGGAAGTAGAAACTGGAAAGTTGTCTCAAGCACATGCTAGGCTTCTAATTCAACTACCTGTGAAAGAACAAAAAAATTTACTCCATCGTATTCAGACAGAGGATTTATCAGTTCGGCAGGGTGGAATATCTACTTAAAGAAGAAAAAAATAATAAGAAGAAGAAAAAGCAAAGAAAAAGATCACTTTATCAAAGAAGAAGAAGAAAAATTTGAAAAAAATTGTTGGGATTAGATGTCCAAATCGTCCTTCAAAAAAAGAGGCAGGAAAAAAATAACTATCTCTTTTCATAATCAAGAAGAATACCAACGTTTTATTAACAGCCTGAGATAAGGCTGTTATTTTATTTTTCTTAACTCACAAACTTATCCACTAAATCGGTATGTGAAAAGTCAATAAAATCACAGATAAAACTTCTTATCCACAACTTGTGGATAAATCTTTTAAACATTGTGGATTGTTTTTCACAAGTTGTGGAAAAATTGCTTGCTATGTGATAAAATAGTGTTTAAGATTACACCATTTAGAAAAGGGGGAGTTTGTTGTTGAAAGAAAAACAATTTTGGAATCAGATTTTAGAATTAGCTAAAGAGAGATTGACACGATCAATGTTTGATTTCTACGCAACACCTGCTGAATTATTAAAGGTCGAGGGAAATGTAGCGACAATATTTTTACCAAGATCTGAAATGGAAATGGTTTGGAGTACAAAACTCAATGATATTATTGTAGCTGTCGGTTTTCAAATCTATGACACTGAAATAAAAGCTCAATATGTATTAACTAAAGAAGATTCTAATACCTCCGATATAGCAAGCAATGTTGAAAACAGTAATCATCAACAGGAACAAATTGAAAAAAATCTATTCCCTATTCAGAAACAGGATTAAGAGACATCTATACTTTTGATAATTTCATCCAAGGAGATGGAAATATTTGGGCCAAGTCTGCTGCTTTAGCCGTCTCGGAAGATCCTGGACTAACTTATAATCCTCTGTTTATATATGGAGGACCTGGTCTAGGGAAAACTCACTTGCTCAACGCTTTGGGGAATGAAATTCTCAAAAAAAATCCTAATACGCGTGTAAAATATATTCCTGCTGAAAGCTTTATTAATGAATTTTTAGATCATCTAAGACTCAATGATATGGATAATTTTAAAAAAACATATCGAAGTATAGATCTCCTTCTTATTGATGATATTCAATCTCTTAGTGGAAATAAAGTGCAAACTCAGGAAGAGTTTTTCAACACATTTAACAACCTTCATAGTAATAATAAACAGATCGTTTTAACGAGTGACCGTAGGCCAGAACAACTAGAAAATCTACCTGAACGACTTGTCACGCGCTTCTCATGGGGATTAACAACGGATATTACTCCACCTGATTTTCGAAACTCGTATCGCTATCTTAAACAGTAAAACAGAGGATTTAGATTATCATTTTCAACCTGACACAATCGAATATTTGGCTGGCCAGTTTGATTCAAATGTACGTGAATTAGAAGGTGCCCTCAAAGACATTAGTCTCATGGCTAAAGTTAAACAAATCAACACTATAACTGTGGATATTGCATCTGAAGCTATACGTGCTCGAAAACAAAGCGTCAGCACCATGATTGTCATTCCGATTGAAAAAATCCAAGAGGAAGTCGGAAAATTTTATGATGTGAGCGTTAAGGAGATGAAGGGAACTAGACGTGTTCAGAATATTGTTCTAGCTCGCCAAGTTGCTATGTACCTAGCTAGAGAATTAACTGATAACAGTCTTCCAAAAATCGGAAAAGAATTTGGTGGTAAAGATCATACAACCGTCATTCATGCTCATGCAAAAATCAAATCTATGATTGAAACTGATGATAAATTACGTATAGAAATCGAAACCATCAAAAAGAAAATCAAATAACTTGTGGATAAGTGTTTAAAATTTTACTGATTTATTAACAAATTTTAAACAAGTATAACTTCTTGATTTTTCTAAACTAAACTTGGTTTTCCACAGATTTCACACAACCTACTATTACTATTATCCTTCTAATAATAAAAAAATAAATAAAGGAGATTCCATGATTCATTTTTTTCTATTAATAAAAAAATTTATTCCTGCAATCATTAAATATTACTAAACGTGCTATTAGTTCAAAAAAATGCTATTCCTGTTTTATCAACTATTAAAATTGATGTGACTAACGAAGGAATTACATTAATTGGATCAAATGGTCAAATTTCAATTGAGAATTTCATTTCTCAAAAAGATGAAAATGCAGGTCTTTTGATTAACTCTTTAGGTTCTATCCTTCTAGAAGCTTCATTCTTTATCAATGTTGTTTCTAGTCTTCCAGATGTGACTCTTGATTTTAAAGAAATTGAACAACATCAAATTGTATTAACAAGTGGGAAATCAGAGATTACCCTTAAAGGAAAAGACAGCGAGCAGTATCCACGTATCCAGGAAATTGCAGCAAGTAATCCTCTAGTTCTTGAAACAAAACTTCTTAAGAAAATTATCAATGAAACTGCCTTTGCTGCTAGTGTACAAGAAAGCCGTCCAATCTTGACTGGTGTACACTTTGTTTTAAGTAATCATCAAGAATTGAAAACAGTTGCGACAGATTCTCACCGTCTTAGTCAGAAGAAATTGACACTTGAAAAGAATAGTGATAATTTTGATGTTGTCATCCCAAGTCGCTCTCTACGCGAATTTTCAGCTGTTTTTACTGACGATATTGAAACAGTAGAGATTTTCTTCGCAAATAACCAAATTCTCTTTAGAAGCGAAAATATCAGCTTCTATACACGCCTCTTAGAAGGTAATTATCCTGATACAGATCGCTTAATTCCAACAGACTTTTAATACGACAGTGACTTTTGATGTTGTGAATCTACGTCA
>BNJV01001562.1_pt1 | contig 63810 bp, 70 predicted proteins | sample 8540591 | NCBI WGS metagenome assembly BNJV01 (sample SAMD00202457, study PRJDB9452) | human saliva metagenome | host: Homo sapiens | reverse complement strand
TGAGGACCGCTCCGGCAGCGAAGATGCCCAGGTTGTTGGAGCGGTCGCCGACGAGCATGCCGTAGAGCCCCACGGCGAGCGTCTTCTGGGAGTTGTCGGTCAGAATGATCGAGCCCAGGAGGAACTCGCTGATGACACCCACGAAGGCCAGCAGGAAGGTGGTGGCGATGATCGGCTTGAGCGTGGGCAGAAGGATGATGCGGAAGACCCGCCAGTGCGTGCAGCCGTCGATGATGGCGGCTTCATCGAGCTCGCGGGGAATCGTGTCGAAGGTTCCTTGATGAGCCACACCCTGCCCCAGTGCTCCGCCCCATGAGCGCCAGGCTGTAGCCGGCCAGGGGTGTTGAGGCCGAGGAGGGACGACCTGGCCGATGTCGGAGATCATCGTGCAGATGGCGATCATGGACAGGGATCGCGGGAACATCGATAATCAGGAGCAGGGCGAGCAGGCCGCCGCGGCGTCCGGTGAAGCGGAACCGGGAGAAGGCGTAGGCCCCCAGCAGGGACAGGAAGACCTGAGCGGTTGCCACCACTGTGCAGATGATGATCGTGTTGAGGTACCAGCGCAGGAATGGGCCTCGCGCCCCCGACAGCAGGTTCTGGTAGTTGACCAGACTCACCTTGGTGGGGATCAACCCGGTGGATGCCACCGTGCCCAGGGGTTGAGAGAGGCGGAGATGACGTAGAGGACGGGGAAGGCTGCGAAGACCAGGGCAATGACGCCGACGACGTGTCTCCAGCCGATCTCCCGGAACCAGCGTGAGAACGGCATGTGATTCTCGATGACGACGCTGTCCTCGGACCCTGTTTGATGCGGACCGGGACACGGGCTGCGATGAGGTGCTCATGATGATGTTCTTTCCGAGGTCGGCTGGTCAGTTGACGTCTTCGAGCTTCTTTGGTGGCTCGGAACCGCAATGCGGCCAGGACGCCGGTGACGGCGAACAGGACCACGGAGACGGCCGAGGCGAATCCGAAGTCCGGAGCCGGCACGGCCGAAGGCGATGCGGTAGACCATGGAGATGAGGATGTCGGTTCCGCCGCGTGTGTACTCCCCCGGCCGGGAAGGGCCCACCCTCGGTCAGCAGCTGGATGGCATTGAAGTTGTTGAAGTTGAAGGCGAAGGTGCTCACCAGCAGAGGGGCGACGGCGACCAGGAGCAGTGGGTGACGATGCGCCATGTGGCCTGCATGCCACTGGCGCCGTCCATCTGGGCCGCCTCCCTTGACATCGCCGGAGATGGACTGCAGAGCGCCGGTGCACACGATGAACATGTAGGGGAAGCCCATCCACGTGTTGGTGAGCAGGACGGCGATCTTAGCCATGGTCGGGTCGGACAGCCACGGGATACTGAGGTGCATCATCCGATTGATGAGGCCGAAGTCCTGGTTGTAGGTTCGACCACACGAGCAGCGAGATGAAGCCGCATGGCGTGAGGGCAGCAGGAGGAAGGAGCGGTAGAGCTTCTACCCTTGATGCGATCATCATTGAGGGTCAGCGCCAAGAAGAAACCGAGGCCGAAGGTGAGCAGCACCGAGCCCAGGGCGAAGATGATGGTCCATGCGAAGGCCTTGAGGAACTGGGAGGCCAGGTTGCCCTCAGTGAAGAGCCGTGAGTAGTTGGCCAGTCCCACGTTCTGCTTCCAGGACTGGGCCAGGCCTCTCCCTCGGCGTTGACGAAGTGCTCGGACAGCCCCACCTTCTTGACCGAGTAGATGTCGCCGGTGGCGGTGTTGGTCGTGGTGTCGGAGGACTTGTTGTAGACCATCCGCTTGGTTCCCTCGAAAGCGGTCCGATGCCCTGAACCTTGACCGTGGTCTTGTCCGTGAAGGGAACCGACATGGCGCTGATGTCCTCGTAGGCGGTGTTGATCTGCCTGGGGGACAGGATCGTGTATCCCTCCGCCTTGGTCACCACGCCGTTGTCGACGGTGACGGTGCTGGCGTCGACCTTCTCCAGCTTCTTCCCGTCACTTCCCCGCAGCACCTCCCTTGGTCTGCGGATTGACGAGGAACAGTGAGAAGGGGCCCTTGGTGACGTCGCCGTCGGTCGCGACTGACAGACCATAGGTGGGAGAGTCCTCGGTGCGGACCATGGAGTTGTTGGTGATGGAGGCGATGGCCTCCTCCTGGTCCCGCGGTACCCGTCCCCGAAGTTGGTGAAGGAGGTTTGAAATGGTCAGCACGATGGGGACGATGAGGAAGACGGTGAGGAAGAACGTGCCGGGGAAGAGGTACTTGGCGGGCACGAATCTCTTGGTCGAGTACAGCAGGAACATGGCCCCCGTGGTCAGGACGACGATTCCCAGCCACAACCACATCCGATAGGCGATAAGAAGTGGGACGAGGTAGATCGCTGCGACCAGCGTGAGGGACAGCACCATGATGCGACCGACGAGACCTCTGATGGTCGTGGTCTTCTCCCTCGGGGTGGTGGATGCGGACGTCATTATCTGCGGGTCCTTTCCAGAAGTGGGAAAGCAGTATGAGGAATAGTCGGGTGCGTGGAGAAGCGTTCCGCTCTTCGGCGTCGAGGCGGTTTACGAGCCCTTGATCGACGCCTTGATGGTCTGGCCGACCCCGGTCATAGTGCTGGCGGGATCGGCCCCACCGACGATGTTGGCCTGAGCGCGTCCAAGGGGTTCCCACACTGAGGACATGGCGGGGATCGCGGGCATGGGGTCGGCCTTGGCGGAGAGCTCCGCGAAGGTGACCATGTCGGGGTGCTCCGCCTTGAGCTTGTCCGCGAGGTCCTTCTGGGCCGGGGGGCAGCTCGTTGCTGGGGAACATCGAAGCCGCGAAGGTCATATCCTTGGCGGCATCGGCCACGAAGGTCTCGGCGAAGGCCTTGTTCTTCCCGTTGGAGGCGACATAGAAGCAGTTGACTCCGACGAAGGGGCTCGCCTGACTGTTCTTGATGTCTTTGAAGCCCGGAATCCGAGTGAGCTGGTAGTCGATACCGGCCTTCTTGATGTCCGCCAGGGCCCATGGCCCCGAGATGAGGTAGGGAGCCTTACCATCGGTGAACAAGGAAATGTGGTTGGCGGTCGTGACTGACTTCCTGAGGACTCCCTGCTGGCCGAGCTGGCGGATCTTCTCCGCGGCCTTGATGGATCCCTCCTTGCCGATACCGAGGTCATTGGGATCGTAGGAGCCGTCCGGGTTCTTGCCGAACATGTAGCCGCCGGCGGCGGTGTAGATCGGCTCCATGTTGTAGGCGTCGCCCTTCTCGTCGATGGCCTGCGACAGGACGAGCTCGGTTCCGGCCGCCTTGCCGGCCTCGATCATCTCCTCAATGCTGGCCGGCTGGGTCACTGAGGTCAGTGCCTTGTTGACGAACAGGCCCAGGCACTCGACGGCGTAGGGCGTTGCGTAGATCTGGCCGTCGTAGGTGACCGCCTTGAGCGCGATGTCGGAGTAGTTGGATTCGGCCTCGGGGCTCAGAACGACCGGCCGGATCGCGCTGTTCTGCACCAGGTTGCCGATCCAGTCGTGTGCGCCGAGGACGATGTCAGGGCCGTTGCCGGCCTGGTTGGCGGTGATGAAGTTGGGCTGCAAGTCATTGGCGACGGTCTGGACCGCCACCGAGATGCCCTGCTGCTTGCCCCAGGTCTTGGCGATCTCCTTGAGGGAGTCCGCCTTCTTCTGATCCGCCCAGATGACCAGATCGGCATCGGAGTCGCCTGCCGAGGCGTCAGACGCCTGTGAGGCAGCGCCGCCCGAGGCTGCCGTACCCGCAGTATTGCGCGAGCCGGAGCAGGCGGCCAACGTTGGCACGGTGGAGGCCAGAGCGGCCATCGTCAGGAAGGATCGGCGGGTGGGTGCCACAGGGATTCTCCTTCGAATCAGATCCGCAGCGAGGAGTTCCTCGCTGGCACCATAATTTAATCGGCTTATGTAAAGATTGCAAGAGACTAATGAAACTTGCATCCGTGTGCCCTAGGCAACGGTTGTGGCCTCCAGCCACGTCGTCGTCGCCGGGGGTACGAGTAGACGCCCCTCCTCCTGGCGCAGGGGCTGGGAGGATAGGAGAACCTTGGCCTCGGCCGGCAAGGTGACGGGGGAGTCGGAGGTATTGACGACGACCAGGACGCCACGCACCAGGAAGGAGAGGGTCTGGGGCGGGCACCACTCCAGCCCGGTGACGAAGGCCAGGGGAGCGCAGGCCAGGTTGTACTCGTGCCGCACGTGGGCCGCGTGGCGCACGGTCGCAGTCGGAGAGCCGAACTGAGAGGACTGCACCTGCGTGTGCTCAGCCACCATGTCGGCCAGCTCCAGGGGAGCGGTTGGCTTGTCGGAGTCGGACAGGGCGATCTCATCGCCCTGACGTAGGTAGAGCGAGCCGGGCAGGGCCAGCATCATGGCCTGCAGGGCGAGCCCTCGACGCAGCCGTTCATCGTGGTTGACGGAGTACCAGCGCTGCCCGTCGCCCGGATCCAGGTGCTCGGAGAGAATGTGGGGAGGCAGGAATCGCCAGGTGGGGGGTGCCCCGAAGCGGTCGTGCTCGTCCAGCGACCGGGTCAGGAGGGACGTGAGCGACTCGGCGTTCCACCGTGTCAGCGTCAGACAGTCGTCGCGCAAGTGGTGCACCCAGTCGTCCTGGAGGTGATGACGCAGTGACTCCGGGTAGTCGGCGGTCACGTCGGCACCGATGATGCCCTCGTCGACGTACTCGGCCAACTGGCCGTGCAGCATGGCGCAATAGGTGCTGAGTCGATCCAGCCGGATTCCCCTGGTGAGTTGGGGAGGCATGATCGTGCCCAGGTCGATGCCGGCCGCACCGGCCTGCAGGTAGGCCTCCGAACGGCGCAGCAGGTCGTCAGCGGCGCCTTCGAGGCCGGTGACGAAGCCGGTGGTCTGCTTGGCGTAGGGTCCCGTGATCGGACCCAGCGCACCGGAGATGCGCACGATGGTGCGCAGCCCCTGCTCCCCGGCCTCGTCGATGAAGCGGCGGATCGAGTCCATCTCGGTGTCGATGTCGAGCAGGCTCGGACGGATGAGTACCGCGTCCATGCCCAGGTAGCGGGCGTGCTTGATGATGGGATCGGTGCGGTCCAGCTCGGCTGCTCCCAGGGCAGGTGAGGGGATCTCGTAGACCAGTGCGTGGCGCCACCACTCTTCCGGACCGTCGTAGGGTCGGTGAACGAGGGTTGTGGTGGTGGTCACGGCAGGTGTCTCCCTTCCACCGGGTGTGCTCCCGGGGACTTGACGTCCAAGAAGTGATTCATCGATGTGAGGAGGGTGCGTGGTGACCACAAGCTGGAGGGATCGGGTACCGGTGCTCCCCTGGGATGGTGTCGGAGGTTTCGGAATGGTGACGACCATGGTAACCCGCTTCTGCGCTACCTTGTGACTATGTCAGCGCAGAAATCTGGATCCGAACCTGTGCGTATCGACGGACGAGACGCCCTTGACCTGTCCGGGTACCGGGTGCAGGACGTGGAGCGCTTCGTTCACGAGCAGGCGAAGAATCCCCAGCGCACCCCTTTCGAACGCGACCGGGCCCGGGTCCTGCACTCCTCGGCGCTGCGGCGCCTGGGGGCCAAGACCCAGGTGCTGGGGCCCGCTGCTGACGACTTCGTGCGCACCCGGCTCACCCACTCCCTGGAAGTGGCGCAGGTGGGGCGCGCCCTGGGGCAGGCGCTGGGATGCGACCCCGACGTCGTCGATACCGCCTGCCTGTCCCATGACCTGGGCCACCCTCCCTACGGGCACAACGGTGAGAAGGCGCTCGACGTCGTGGCCCGCCAGATCGGGGGCTTCGAGGGCAATGCCCAGACCTTCCGGATCCTCACCCGGCTGGAGCCCAAGACCCTTGATGCGGCCGGGAGGCCGGTCGGCGTCAACCTGACGCGGGCCAGCCTCGATGCCGTCGCGAAGTACCCGTGGCTCAAGGGGAGGGGGCCGGGTGGACCGAGCGGGCGCAGTGCGCGCAAGTACTCCGCCTACGACGACGACGCCGAGATCTTCGCCTGGATGCGTCAGGGGGCCCCGGAGGGCAGGCGCTGCATCGAGGCACAGATCATGGACCTGTCCGACGATGTCGGCTACTCCGTCCACGACGTCGAGGACGCGATCGCCCTGGGACGCCTGGACCCGGCCTGCCTGACAGACCCCAAGGAGGTCGATGAGCTGCTCGGGGCTACGCGGGCCTGGTACGGCACCGACCTGAGCGCCGACGCCCTTGGGGCGGCTTTCGACAGGCTGGCCGGCCGGCCCTACTGGATCCGCTCCTACAACGGCTCGGTGGCCGACGCAGCGCATCTGAAGAACCTCACCAGCGAGATCATCGGACGCTTCGTCTCCGCGGTCGCCTCCGCCACCCGCCAGACCTACGGCGACGGGCCCCTGACTCGCTACGAGGCCGAGCTCGTCATCCCCGAGGAGACGGCCGCGGAGATCCTCCTGCTCAAGGGCATCGCCGTGCGCTACGTCATGGAGCCGCGGGAGCACGAGCCGGTCTACCTGCGCCAGCGCACCCTCATCTTCGACCTCGCCGACGTCCTCATGACCGGCGGCGGGAAGGGCATCGACCCGGTTCTGCTCGATGTCTGGCACCGGGCCGAGAACGACGATGCGCGCCTGCGGGTGGTGGTCGACCAGATCGCCTCCCTGACGGACACCTCCGCGCGGGCCTGGCACGCCCGGCTGTGCGGCATGTTCTCCGAGGTCTAGCTGTACTGGTCGGGGAGCCCCTTCAAGCCCTGGCGCAGGATGTCGGTGCCCTCGCCTACGATGGTCCTGTGGCGGGACTGATTAGACGTGAGGACATCGAGGCGGTGCGCGAGCGCGCCAGGCTTGAGGACGTCGTCAGTGAGCACGTGACCCTCAAGAGCGCCGGCGTCGGCTCGCTCAAGGGGCTGTGCCCCTTTCACGACGAACGCACCCCCTCCTTCCACGTCCGCCCCCAGCTCGGTTACTGGCACTGCTTCGGCTGCGGTGAGGGCGGTGACGTCATCACCTTCATCGAGAAGATCCACCACCTCGGATTCGCCGAGGCCGTCGAGTACCTCGCTGACCGCACCGGGGTCCAGCTGCGCTACGAGGAGGGCGGCGCGGTGCGGCGCGGGGTCGAGCCGGGCACTCGGCAGCGCCTCATGGACGCCAACCGCCTGGCCGAGGCCTGGTTCCGCGAGCAGCTCGCCACCCCGGAGGCACAGCCAGGGCGGGACTTCCTCACGTCCCGGGGCTTCGACCGCCATGCCGCCGCGCACTTCGGCGTCGGCTACGCGCCCGCCGGATGGGACAACCTCGCCCGCTACCTGCGCAGCTCCGGCTACACCGAGGCCGAGCTGGTCGACTCCGGCCTGTGCAGCCGGGGCGGGCAGGACGGGCGCCGCGTCTACGACCGCTTCCGCGGCCGCCTCATCTGGCCCATCCGGGACGTCACCGGAGCCACCGTCGGCTTCGGGGCGCGCAAGCTCTCGGAGGAGGACCAGGGCCCCAAGTACCTCAACACCCCCGAGACCCCCGTCTTCCACAAGAGCCAGGTCCTCTACGGGCTGGACCTGGCCAAGCGGGAGGTCGCCCGCTCCCACCGGATCGTCGTCGTCGAGGGCTACACCGACGTCATGGCCGCCCACCTGTCCGGGGTGACCACGGCCGTGGCCACGTGCGGGACCGCCTTCGGTGCGGACCACGTGCGGGTCGTGCGCCGCCTGCTAGGGGATGTGGACGACCCGGCAGCGGGGGTGGTCACCGGTCAGGGGCGCGAGGCCCGTGGCGGCGAGGTCATCTTCACCTTCGATGGTGACGCGGCCGGTCAGAAGGCCGCGCTGCGTGCATACGCCGAGGACCAGCGCTTCGCCACCCAGACCTTCGTGGCCGTCGACCCCGGCGGCCTGGACCCCTGCGACCTGCGCATGAAGGAGGGGGATTCGGGCATCCCGCGCCTGCTGTCCCGACGGGTGCCGCTGTTCGAGTTCGTCATCCGCACCTCCCTGTCCCACCTGGACCTGGACACCTCCGAAGGCCGCGTCCGGGGGCTGCGCTCGGCGGCGCCGGTGGTGGCCGGGATCCGGGACCGGGCGCTCAAGCGCGAGTACACCCGGCGCCTGGCCGGATGGCTGGGCCTGCCCGATGCCGAGGTCCACGCCGCAGTCCAGGCCGCAAGCAGGCGAGGGGCCCAGCCCAGCACGGCGCGGGGCGGCCAGTGGCCCGCCGATGAGACTGCCGGTCCCGATGCCGCCGCCCCCGTGCGGGGGCTGCCGCCGGTGACCGACCCTGTTGAGCAGCTCGAGCGTGAGGCCCTGGCCGTCATCATCCAGTTCCCGGTGGCGGCCCACCAGGCCGGCGCAGACGAGCTGGGGGCCGACTCCTTCGGCCAGCTCACCCACCGGGCCGTCTATGAGGCCGTCGCCGCCGCCGGAGGCACTGGGGAGGTGTCGGGGCTGGTCCAGCAGGCGGTGGCCGCGGGCATGGGGGAGCAGGAGGCGCAGCGCCGGGCCACGCTGCGTTGGCTCCAGCAGGTGCGCGACGGCGCCATCGGCCTGGTCGAGGCCGCCATCACCGAGCTCGCCGTGGCACCCCTGCCCCTGCCCACGATCCGGGGGCGGGGCACCGAGGTGGACGCCTCCGGCCTGGAGCGCTACGCCAAGGGGGTGCTCGACTCCCTGGCCGTTATGGGCATCAACCGCCGGCTGGTCGAGATGCGCTCACGCCACCGGCGGATGTCGCCGCAGGAGGAGGGCTACCGCGAGCTGTTCTCCCAGATCGCCGCCCTCGAGCAGCGCCGCATGCAGATCAGGCAGGGGACCTGAGGCCGGGCGGTGGCCCACGTGGGCGAGCAGGTGCAGGTAGCCTGGCGGTCATGCCGATCCTGCGCCGTCGTCAAGGCACATCCACCCGCTCCACCGCCACGCTTCCGCTGGAGATGCGCGAACAGCTGCGCGAGCCCGCCCTGGGGGCCGTTCCCCTGGACGCGGAGGGCTCGACATGGGCGGTGGCCACGGCAAGCTCCCTGGTGGTCTTCAACGGGCGCAGCAGGCCCGAGACCCACCCCTGGGACGAGGTGGAGCAGGGGAGCTGGGACGGCCAGGACCGCGTCTTCACCCTGAGGTGGACGCAGCAGGACCGCGAGGACCTTGCCTTGAAGGTCCCGGCCGGAGTCCGCAACGGCGATGCCTACGTCTCAGCGGACGTGGCCCCCCTTCGCCAAGGCCCTGCGCCAACGGGTCGAGGCCGTCATCATCCACAGCGCCGTGGCAACGCTCCCCAGTGGCGCCACGGCCACAGCCAGCGTGCGTCGGAGCAGTGATGGCGAGCTCTACTCCGTCACCCGGCCACTGATCTCACAGGTCGACGAGGCGGAGGATCGCCGCACGCTTCGAGAGCTGGAAAACCGCGTCCGTGAGGGTGTGGGCCTGCCCACACGGTAGGATGTCCTTGGAATATCAGCGTTTCCTGTGCTTCGCCGGATTCGACGTCGCCGCGGGATGTTGCTAAAGTTCACTGCGCGTCAAACGCATTCCTGCGTAGCTCAATGGCAGAGCATCCGACTGTTAATCGGACGGTTGCTGGTTCGAGTCCAGCCGCAGGAGCCACCAGGGGAGTCCTCGGTCAATCAGGCCGGGGACTCTTCCTTTTTCACGTACTCGGCCCTGGGGCCAGGTGGCCTGTTCTCGATGGTGCCGGTGCGCTGTGCGAGCAGCAGATCACGAGATGGGTCGAACATGACCGCGTCGCTGCGGTCATGGGAGGATGCCGCCATGGCATACCGCGACATCCGCATCATCGGCGACCCGATCCTGCGCACCGAGTGCGACTGGATCACTGACATCGACGACTCCGTCAAGGCCCTGGTTGAGGACCTGCTCGAGACGGTCGATGAGGACGGCCGGGCCGGCCTGGCCGCCAATCAGATCGGGATCGGTCTGCGCGCCTTCTCCTGGAACATCGACGGCGAGATCGGCTACATCCTCAACCCCAAGATCGTCGAGGTCTCCAAGGACGAGTACCAGGACGGGGACGAGGGCTGCCTGTCAGTGCCGGGTCTGTGGTTCCCCACGGAGCGGGCCTGGTACGCCCGTGCTGAGGGAGTGGACCTGGACGGCAAGGAGGTCGTCGTCGAGGGGGAGGAGCTCATGGCTCGTTGCATCCAGCACGAGTGCGACCACCTGGAGGGCCACCTCACCTCGACCGTCTCGACCGCAAGAACCGGGCCAAGGCGATGAAGGAGCTGCGAGCGCAGGGACTGTAACGTCCCCAGGACGCAAACCGGGTGGCGCAACAGGTTGCGAGACCTGTTGCCCCACCCGGCTTTCAGCAGGCGATGAGGCGTCCTGTGCTCGGCGTTCCTAGCCGACGCGGTGCAGCCAGCGCACGGGCGCGCCGGCTCCGGCGTAGCGGAAGGGCTCGAGCTCGTCATCCCAGGCCTGGCCCAGAGCCAGGTCGAGCTCGCGGCGCATCCGGTCAGGATCAGCCGCGTAGACGAGCGCGGCACGGATCCGGTCCTCGGGGACGACGACGTTGCCGTGAACATCCGTCTGGGCGTGGAAGATGCCCAGGTCCGGGGTGTGGGACCAGCGGCCGCCGTCGGTGCCGACACTCGCCTCCTCGGTCACCTCATAGCGCAGGTTCGCCCAGCCGCGCAGGGCGGAGGCAAGGCTGGCTCCTGTTCCAGCGGGCCCCACCCAGCTGGTCTCGGCCCTCATCATGCCCTGGGCCGCAGGCTGCTCGGTCCAGTCGAGGTGGACACGCGAACCGAGCACCTCGGCCGCTGCCCACTCGATGTGGGGGCAGAGCGCCCGAGGTGCTGAGTGCACGAAAAGTACACCGCGGGTGTAGGCACCGATCATGAGTATCGCCTCCTGGTTGGTTTCGAGATTCGCCTTCCCCAACGGTCTCGACCCTCAACCGGGCTCATGTCATGACGTACGCGGCATGCACGGCTATTGTGCCTGACCGCACCGGCCGGGTCCAGCGCCGTGGGTCACAGGCGAGGTCTCATGGCGGCTCCCGCCCGAGTACGGCTACTGGCGGGCGAAGACCAGGGCGACGTTGTGTCCTCCGAAGCCGAAGGAGGTGCTGGCCGCCGTCGTCAGCTGGGGCAGGTCCCGGCCCTGCGGTCCAACAACGTCCAGCCCGAGCTGGGCCAGCTCTGGATCCACTCCGGCCGGCAGCAGCGTGGGCGGGGCCCAGCGCTCCTGCAGCGCCATGACGGTCAGTACCGCCTCCAGCCCCCGGCCCCGCCCAGGAGGTGACCGGTGGCGGACTTCGTGGCGCTGATGGCGGCATTCGGCACCGTCCCTGGCCAGGACACCGGCCTCGACGACGTCACCGGCCGGCGTCGAGGTGGCATGAGCATTGACGTGCCCGACACAGCCGGGGTCAAGCCCCGCGCGCTCCAGAGCCAGCCGCAGGGCCCGCTCCTGCTCCGCACCCGATGGCTCCGGGCGTGCGACGTCGTAGGCGTCGGCGGTGACCCCGGAGCCCGCCAGAACGGCCAGGATCCGTGCTCCTCGGGACTTGGCATGCGCGGCGCGCTCCAGGACGAGGGAGCCCGGCGCCCCTCACCCAGGACGAAGCCGTCGCGGTCTGGGGGCGAAGGGGCGTGAGGCGGTCTGCGGGTCGGCGTTGCGCGTCGACAGGGCCCGCATGGCAGCGAAGGCGGCCACGGTCATCGGATGGAGGGCCGCATCCGTCCCCCAGCCACGACGACGTCGGCCCGTCCCAGCGTGATGAGGTCCGCACCGTAGGCGATGGCCTCTGCCCCGGAGGCGCAGGCCGAGACCGGAGCATGGATGCCGCCGTGGGCCCCCAGCTCGATCCCGACAGCGGCCGCCGGGGCATTGGGCATGAGCGCCGGGACCGCCGTCGGCAGAACCCGCCGGGGCCCCTTCTCCCTCAGGGTGTCCCACGCCTCCATGACCGACAGGACCGGCCCCATGCCCGGGGAGACGGACACCGCCAGACGCTGGGAGGCGACCTGCGGGGCCCCCGCCTGCTCCCAGGCCTGGCGAGCGGCCAGCAGCGCACACTGACTGGCGCGGTCGAGACGGCGCAGCTGGCGGGGTGGAAGCATCTCGGCAGGATCGAGCGCCAGGGGGGCTCCGATCCGCACGGGCAGGTCATGGCTCTCGACCCACTCGTGCTCGAGGGTGCGAACCGCGCAGGTCCCCTCGTGCAGGGCGCTCCAGGTGGACTCGACGTCTGCGCCCAGAGGATTGATGGCCCCCAGTCCGGTGACGACGACGTCATCCGGGCGGCACTCGGCTTCCGGGCTCATGTCTGTCGTCAGGCCTTCTTGGAGGTCACCAGGTCGACCAGCGCTCCAACGGTGGGCAGGGTCGGGATGAGGGAGTCGTCCAGGGTTACGCCGAAACGCTCCTCGACCTGGGTGGCGATGGTCAGCAGACCCAGCGAGTCGACGTCGAGGTCCTGGGCGAAGGCGGTCTCGCGGGTGATGTCCTTGGCGGCGACGCCGGACTCCTCGCTGACGATCTGGGTGATGACGGACAGGACGTCGTCCTTGCTCTGCTCAGCCATGGTGGCTCCTTCTGGTGCCGTGCCGGAGCATTCAGGTTCCGTGACGGCGCTGTGACTCGATGATGGTTGTGCTTCGCCGGCGGCTGCGCCGCAGGTCAGACCATTGTCCCAGATGGGAAGAGGTGCTCCTGCATCGGTGCGTCACAGGGGCCGGCTTGCGGCCGGGGCACGGTCATAGCGCCACGACCGGACCTGTCCGAGGGTGACGGACGGGTCCGGTCGTGAAGGAGTGGACGCGGGTGCGTATTAGGGCGCGGCGCGTCAGGCCTCTCGGCTGACAGCGAGTCGGCCCACGATGATTGCCATGTGCAGCATGAGGCCGTCACGGGCGTTCGTCGCGTCCCAGCCGACCTGTTCGCTGACCCGGCCCAGGCGGTATCGCACCGTGTTGGCGTGCACGAACAGGTTCCGAGCAGTGGCCTCCAGGCTGCCGCCCAGGGCCAGATAGGTGGCCACCGTGCTCTCGAAGGGGTCGCCCATCTCGTGCAGGGGGGCGTGCACCAGGTTGAGGATCTGCTCGCAGGCGAGCTCATCGCCGGCCAGAAGGCGCTCGGGAAGGAGATCGTCGGCGTGGACCGGGTTGGGAGCCTCGGCCCAGCCGGGCAGCGCGCGCAGCCCGGCCAGGGCCGAGCGCAGTGAACGACCCGCGTGCGAGATCCCTGGAACCACCGGGCCGACGACGGCTGACCCACCCAGGCCGCCGGCCACCTGCATGGCCGCCTGGTCCACCAGCTGCTCAGGGGTGGCCTCCCGGCCGGAGTGCTTGGACGTCCCGGCGTGAGCCGCCTGACTGTCGCCCAGGACGATGAGGACGGAGTCGCCGCGTACGGATACCAGACAGTCGCTGGCCAGGTTGCGGCACTCGTGGCGCAGCCTGGAGACGCCGAGCGCGTCCAGAGTGGTCTTGGCGGCGATAGCCGCCACCGGCCCGGTCCCGTTCCAGCCGGCGGTTCCGGCCCGGGTCGCGGCGTCCTCGGGGGCGTCATGAAGCATCGCGTCGACCGCTACGGACTCCAACCGTGCGTCCCAGGCGCCGCGGGCCTCAGCTGCCCGGGCGTACACCTCGGCCGCGGCGAAGCCGACGTCACGTCCGAAGGTCAGGACGAGGATGCGGACGGTGTCATGGTCCTCCTCGGGTACGGCTCGAGGCGCCTCGTCAACAACGACGTCGAGGACAGTGCGCACCAGAGCCAGGGTCTGCTCCAGCGTGATGACGCCGGTCAGGGCCGCAGGCGCCACGGAGAAGATCTGCGAGGGGGTCAGCGGTGTCGAGGGGTTCTCCGCCGAGTCGACGAACATGGTGACGCCCAGGCGGGCCACCGCCGCGATCTGGTCGCGCGATCCTTCCGGCAGGGTGCGGTAGAAATCGTGGGCCGAACTGATACGGTCCAGTGAGTGTTCAATAATTGTGTCCTGCGCCTGTCGCAGTGCAGACACTCCCGGAGCGCTCAACTCATCCATGCTGTGGATGCTACCGACTGGAATATCCTGAGGACAGTAGGTTCTCGATTGGCGCGGCGTGTGATCCGACACGAGTTTGTCTTGAAAATACGGGGATAACTGAGGGTGGTGTGTCGTCGAGGCGGAGCGGATTAGTCAGGTTACAATAGCGTAACCATTGTGGAAGCCATGGTATGTGAATCTGCAATGACCTGAACGTGCGCGTCGTATGTCAGCATGGATGTGCGCAAGCAGGTGCCTAGCTAGACAACTCGGAGGCTCAGGATGACGAAGGCAACCCGCACAGAGGAAGATCTTCTTGGTGTACGGGAAGTTCCATTAGAAGCCTATTGGGGAATCCACACGCTACGTGCGATGGAGAACTTCCAGATCTCTGGATCAGTGGTTGGCGACGAAGAGGCCTTTGTTCGCGGCATGGTGCAGGTGAAGAAGGCGTCAGCGTTAGCGAACAGTGATCTTGGGGCTCTTGACCCGGAGGTCGCTGGTGCGATTGTGTGGGCGTGTGACCAGGTGCTGGTTGCTGAGCGTTGCCTCGATCAGTTCCCGGTCGACCAGTTCCAGGGGGGGTGCTGGGACCAGCGTCAACATGAATACCAACGAGGTGATCGCCAACCTCGCGCTGGAGTACCTGGGATACGCCAAGGGCCGTTATGACATCATCAATCCCAACGATCATGTCAACAAGTCCCAGTCGACGAACGACGCTTACCCGACCGGATTCCGTTTGGGACTGTTCGCCCTCGTCGGTTCGCTCATCGAGGAGCTCGAGCGACTCATCGCGGCGATGCGAGCCAAGGGAACCGAGCTCGTCCATGTTCTGAAGATGGGGCGTACTCAGCTTCAGGATGCCGTTCCGATGAGCCTGGGGCAGGAGTTCGAGGCCTTTGCCGTTCTGCTGGAGGAGGAGGTTAGCCGGCTTCACAACAATGCCGCCCTGCTTCTGGAGGTGAACCTCGGGGCCACGGCGATCGGCACGGGGCTCAACACGCCTCCGGACCATCAGAGCACTGTTGTCGGGCGTCTGCGGGAGATCACCGGTCTGGACATTCGAGGAGCGCATGACCTGCTGGAAGCCACGAGTGACACGGGTGCCTACGTCTCGATGCACGCGGCGATCAAGCGTCTGGCGGTGAAGCTGTCCAAGATCTGCAACGACCTGCGCCTGCTGTCCTCCGGACCTCGCGCGGGGCTGGGGGAGATCAGGTTGCCTGAACGCCAGGCCGGATCCTCCATCATGCCGGCCAAGGTCAATCCGGTGATCCCCGAGGTGGTGAACCAGGTCTGCTTCAAGGTCATGGGAAACGATGTGGCGCTGACCTTCGCCGCTGAGGCGGGACAGCTTCAGCTCAACGTCATGGAACCGGTGATCGCCCAGGCGATTTTCGAGTCGATCAATCTGCTCACCCGCGGGATGTCGACCCTGCGGGAGCTGTGTGTCGTGGGGATCGAGGCCAACGTGGAGGTATGTCGCCGCAATGTGCTGGACTCGATTGGAATCGTTACCTACCTCAACCCGGTGATCGGTCATCACAACGGTGACCTGGTGGGCCGTGAGTGCGCCCGTTCAGGACGCAGCGTGCGAGAGGTGGTTCTGGAGATGGGGCTGCTCGAGGAGTCTGTTCTTGATGAGATTCTCAGCCCTGAGAACCTTCTGCGCCCCCATTTCCGCGACTTGAACGTCTACACAGGATCCGATCCGTCAACTCCGCCGGTTGTGTCCACGGCGTCTGACTCGGAGGAGTAAGAGGAATCGGCCTTCCGAAGGCCTGCGGGCGGTCAGCGGCTTGTTGCACTGCCTCGCCGACCTCGGAAGGCCGATTCCGGCGCTATCCCGCAGGGCATCATGAGAAGGAACGGCAGGAGCGGATGACCGGGGCGTGAACGTCCTTGCCGATGATGTTGAGGCCTTGCGGATCCACCTTCGCCTGCGGAGGCCTGGAGTGCCAGAAGACGTAATTCTGGCTGTCACCGTCGTTCGCGCCGAACGTGACTTTATTGGAAGCGCCGACCCAGACCGTGTTGTCGAAGCCGTTGATGGTCAGTGACTCGATCTCTCCTTCGATGACAATCACGAGACTTTGTGCGGTGATTGTTACGTCTCGAGCGCCTGCCGAGACCTTGACCACCTGATCGGTGGAGAGCTCGTTAGCGGTGACACTGACCTGCTCGGAGGCCGGTATGACCTTGGTGACCTGGGCCTCCGCCTGGGCGCGGGTGTCCTCCGCGTCGTTGTCGGTGAGCTCGTCGTCGTAGTTCTGGATGTCGGAGGACGTGCAGTTGCCGTACTCCAGCGGATCCATGGGGCTGGTGTCCTCCAGCTTCCCAGTCGGCTCCTCCGCGGCCTCTGGAGCGGTGTCCTGAGCCTGGTCCGGCGGGGCCGAGGACGTCCCCTGGCGCCGGTCCAGCCGACTGAGCAACCGGACAGGGTCAGTAGGCACGCGGCCATGAAGGCGGTGGAGCGCAGGAGCTGGGAGCGGGACAAGGGGGACCTCATTCGGCAGACATGGTGGTGCCGGTGGAACACGGAAGACCGTGCTCCACCGGCACCACAATTGGTCAGTGCGTCCAACTATAGCCGCACGGGGCGGATCAGGACCCTCCCTGGGGAGCCGGAGGTGCCTGCGTTGACGTTGGTCAAGTCATAGCGGGCAACGGCCTGGGCCAGGACGGAGCGGTCGAGGCGTCCCTGCTCCACCAGAGCCTGGAGGGCGCGCACCACCACCGACTGGGCGTCAATGAGGTAGTGAGGCCTGGCGGCGGCCCGGGTGTCGGAGAATCCGAAGCCGTCGGCGCCCAGCGTGTAGTAGTCGCCGGGCACCCAGGCGCGGATCTGGTCGGGGACCAGGTGGTCGTAGTCGCTGGTGGCGATGAAGGGCCAGTGGCCTCGGAGAGCTTCTGCGTCAGGTAGGGGGACCCTGCCGCTCGCCGTCGGGGGCCAGGAAGTTGGCCTTCTCCACCTCCAGGGCCTGGCGCCGCAGCTCGTTCCAGCTGGTGACGGACCAGGTGGCGGCGCGCACGCCCCAGTCCTCGGCCAGGGATGCGGCGAGCCTCCTCGATCCAGGGCACTCCGACGCCGGAGGCCAGGAGCTGGACCTCGGGACCCTCGCCGTCAGGAGCCGTGCTGATGCGGTGAATACCGCGCAGGATTCCCTCGACGTCGACGCCGTCGGGCTCAGCGGGCTGGTGGATCGGCTCGTTGTAGACGGTCAGGTAGTACATGACGTCGCGGTTGCGACCCGAGTCCGGGCCGTACCAGCGCTCCAGGGCGTCACGCACGATGTGCCGGATCTCGTAGGCGTAGGCCGGGTCGTAGCTGACGACTGCGTCATTGGTGGCCGCGATCGCGGGGAGTGGCCGTCCATGCTGGGTGCCCTCACCGGTCAGGGTGGTGCGCCCGGCGGTGGCCCCGATGATGAAGCCGCGGGTCAGCTGGTCGCCGGCGGCCCAGAACTGGTCGCCGGTGCGCTGGAAGCCGAACATCGAGTAGAAGATGTAGACCGGGATCATGGGCTCGCCGTGGGTGGCGTAGCTCGTTCCGGCCACCTGGAACAGGGAGACCGAACCGGCCTCGTTGATGCCCGTGTGCATGAGCTGACCGGAGGCGGACTCCCGGTAGGACAGCATCATGTCGGCGTCGACCGGCGTGTAGTTCTGACCCTGGGTGTTGAAGATCTTCTTGGTGGGGAAGAGTGACTCCAGCCCGAAGGTGCGCGACTCGTCCGGAACGATTGGGACGATGCGCCGTCCGATGCCCTTGTCCTTGATGAGCTCCTTGAGCAGGCGCACGAAGGCCATCGTGGAGGCGACCTCCTGCTTGCCCGAGCCGCCCTTGAGGATGTCGTAGGTCTTGTCACCGGGCAGCTCGAGCTCGACACCGGCATCGCGGCGCTCGGGGATGAAGCCGCCGAGCTGACGGCGCCGGTCCAGCATGTAGAGCAGCGAGGGGTCGTCGGCGGCCGGCCGGTAGTACGGCGGCATCTTCGCGTTGGCCTCGAGCTGCTCGTCGGTGATCGGGATGTGGAGCCGGTCGCGCAGGGCCTTGAGGTCGTCCAGCGTCAGCTTCTTCATCTGGTGGGTGGCGTTACGGCCGGCGAAGTGGCCGCCCAGGAGGTAGCCCTTGACCGTGTGCCAGGATGACGGTGGGCTGGCCCTTGTGCTCCGTGGCCGCCTTGTAGGCGGCGTACATCTTGCGGTAGTCGTTGCCGCCGCGCTGCAGGGGCCCAGATCTCGTCGTCGGTCCAGTCCTTGACGAGCTCGGCGGTGCGCGGGTCGCGGCCGAAGAAGTGCTCGCGGATGTAGGGCGCCGTCGTTGGCCTTGAAGGTCTGGTAGTCGCCGTCGAGGGTCTCCATCATGAGGTGCTCGAGGGCGTGGTCCTGTCCGCGGCGAGAAGCTGGTCCCAGCCACGGCCCCAGATCACCTTGATGACGTTCCAGCCCGCGCCCTTGAAGAAGGCCTCGAGCTCCTGGATGATCTTGCCGTTTCCGCGCACCGGGCCGTCGAGGCGCTGGAGGTTGCAGTTGATGACGAAGGTGAGGTTGTCCAGCTGCTGGTTGGCGGCCAGCTGCAGCATGCCGCGCGACTCGGGCTCGTCCATCTCGCCGTCACCCAGGAAGGCCCAGGTGTGCTGCTGAGAGGTGTCCTTGATGCCGGCGCCCTGGAGGTACTTGTCGAACCAGGCCTGGTAGATCGCCTCGGACGGGCCAAGACCCATGGAGACGGTGGGGTACTCCCAGAAGTCCTCCATGCGGCGCGGGTGGGGGTAGGAGGGCAGGCCGCGGCCACCGGCCGGGCGCGACTCCTCCTGGCGGAAGCCGTCCAGGTCGGCCTCGGTGAGACGGCCCTCGATGAAGGCGCGGGCGTAGTTTCCCGGTGAGGCGTGGCCCTGGAAGAAGACGTGGTCGCCGCCGCCGGGGTGGTCCTTGCCACGGAAGAAGTGGTTGAAGCCGACCTCGTAGAGGGTCGCGGTCGAGGCGTAGGAGGAGATGTGTCCGCCGACCCCGACCCCGGGGCGCTGGGCGCGGGTGACCATGACGGCGGCGTTCCAGCGCAGCCAGCGCCGGTAGGTGCGCTCGGCGCTCTCGTCACCGGGGAAGTAGGGCTCGTTGGCGACGTCGATGGTGTTGATGTACGGCGTCGTCGTCTCGGTGGGGACCGTGACGTTCTTCTGCCGGGCCTGGGCCAGCATGCTCAGCAGGATGTAGCGCGCACGCTTGGCGCCCTTGTCCGCGATGAGGGCATCGAGGGACTCGTGCCACTCCTTGGTCTCCTCTGGGTCGTTGTCGGTCACCTTTGTCAGGAGGCCGTCAATGAGCGGCGTGGAGTCACTGGTGGGGCTCACGGAATCCTCTTTCCTCGCGTCTGTGCGGTCGGCCCGAGCCTCATTGCGTGCCGTGGCGCCGAAAGCGGCGTCGGCGTGCGCCTGAAGTCAGGCCACTGTGGATGACGGCCCTAATCTACGACCTGCAACGGCGCGAACGCTGCACCCAACGGGAGGAAAGTCCTACCTCACGTATGGTGTGGCTCACATGGTGGTGGGTTGATTTCGGTGCCTGGGGCAGAGGGGAAGGAGCCTCGAGTTCGCGGCCGCGCAGGAACCAGCCTTCAAAGGAAAGTCCAAGGTAGCCTGACGTGCGTGTTCACTTGCGCGGCTGGTGCCCGGTGCGGTGGGTTAGTACCCTATCGCCCAGCAACGGGCGAGCGGTAGACGGGCTGAGCCCAGAAGGACGGTGTAAAGACGTGGCGAGTACAGCGGGTGGGGCTTTCGGCTTCGCCTCCGGTCTCATCATTCAGGAGTTCGGCTACGACGACGACGTCGACGAGACCTTGCGGCAGGCCGTTGAGGCGGAGACCGGAACCACTCTGGTGGACGAGGACTATGAGGACGTGGCCGACTCGGCCATCGTGTGGTGGCGCGACGACGACGGCGACGTCGACGACCTCACCGATCTCCCTCGTGGACGCCCAGGCCAACCTCGACGGTGCAGGACTCATCTGGGTGCTGACGCCCAAAGGCGCGCACCACCGGCGCCGTCCCGGCCGCTGAGGTGGAGGAGGCCGCCCAGACGGCAGGCATGCATGCGACCTCCGCAGCCTCCATGGGGCAGCACTGGAGTGGCATCAGGGTCTCCAGCCGAGGGCGCTGAGACGACCCCGATGGCCGCGCGACATTCTCCGCTCTCCGTGGCGGAGATGATTGGTGGCACGTCCGGCGGAGACGGTAAAGTCTCCGGCTGAGGCGGCTCGCGCCGTCAGTTTTGTGTGCAGGCACTGGGAACTCGGGCAACGTGCTCCCCGGCCGCCACTGCACCTGGACCTGTAGCTCAGTTGGTAGAGCAACGCGTTTACACCGCGTCGGTCGTCGGTTCGAGTCCGGCCGGGTCCACCACAAGCTCCGTATACGAACCCTTGGCCTGAGTAACATAGGGGCCAAATCACTACCTGAATTGTATCGACGACGCCCGTCCACATTGTGGACGGGCGTTCTTGTTGTGGGCACTTCGCAGTCTGCCGTCTGGCCGGGTACTGCGCCCATCGCCGCTTGCTGTGCCGCTCGCTGTAGCTGTCGGCTGCAGAGTTGGTCGAAGGGTGGGGCCAGCTCACCGGTGACGGCGGTGTGGCTGGCGGGATCGATGTTGGAGATGGTGTTGCAGCGCACCGTATGCATCGAGTCTGGCTGCGCTTCACCATGGCCACCATGAGATGCTGAGCCGGCCGACTGATCCCCAGCACTCTCATCGCGAGAAGAGGTCGCGCTCTCCGCTGTCTTCTCCCCACTCTGCGTGGCGGCCGTCTGCCCACTGGTTCCACCTCGTCGCCCCGCCTTCAGACTCGTCTGCAGCGCCGGTGGTGGGATGATGGGGCGGCCATCTTCATCCACTGCCGGATTGACGAGGATGCGCTCGAAGAACACTTGGTTGAGCTGCTTCTTCAGATGAGCGGGCGCTGCCACATACAGTCGCGAGCAGTCCTCCAGGAGGTCGAGCGCCTGGATGAGGTGCTGCTCTACCAGGGCGGCGTCGGCTGTGTAGCCGTCCAGTTCGCGTTGGATGGCAAGGATGCCGTTGGTCAGTTGCTCTTGTTCCTTCTTGAGCAGGTCAAGGGGGATAGCTCCGGCGTAGTGGGCTTCGAGCAGCTTGTGGCGCCGGTCTTCTAGCTGTTGCTGCCGTGTGGTCAGGCGCTGGATGTCTTGCTGGCGGTTGGCCTGGATGTGTGCGAACTCCGCGCGCAGGTAGCGCTCGATCTCGCGGCGGTCATCGCTACTGAGCCGTATCTGCTGGTAGAGCTCGGCCACGCGGGCTTCCACCTCGTCGATGAGCACCGCCTTGAAGGTGCAGTCGTACCCTGATGGCGGCGGGCGCAGACGAAGTAGTGGTAGGTACCGCTGGCGCGCGAGGTGGCGTGCTGCACCAGCAGGCGGGCACCACACAGGCCGCAGACGATGGTGCTCTTGAGGTGATGATTGTGCGTACGCTGCCGCTCGCCGTTGGTATGAGCGGTCAGGATGTCTTGCACCGTCTGCCAGGGTGGCGGCGTCCACAAGGGGCTCGTGCGCCCCGGCGTACTCGATGCCCTGGAAGGAGATAACGCCCTTGTAGTAGGGGTTACGCAGCAGCGTCTGCAAGAGTCTGACCGAGACAGGGTTGGTCGGTTTGCGGGTAGTTGGCGGGATGGTGAGGCCGCGATTGTTGAGATGGTCGGCCAGCTGCCGCGCCGTCCAATTCCCCGTCGCATACCCGTAAACGCCAGCCGCACCAGCGGTGCGCGCTCCTCATCCAGAGCGATGGTGCGGATCTCTCTCCCGTTCTCATCCCTGGCGCGGACGTTGAGGTAGCCGAGCGGCGCCTTCCCTAGCGTCCCGCCGTTCCTCGCCTTCTCACCCATCCCCTTGATGACCCTCATTGGCCAGGTTGCGGCTGTAGAACTCAGCGATGCTGCTCATGATGCCGTGCAGCAGCATGCCGCCAGGCGTCTGGTCGATGTTCTCACCGGTGGAGACGAGGCGGACACCGGCCTCTTCAAAGGCCCGGTTTATCTCCACATCGTCCGCCCGGTTTCTCGCGAGACGGTCGAGCTTGTGGACGATGACGTAGTCGATCCCGCCATCTTCTTTGAGGTAGGCCAGCATCTTCTGTAGCTCAGGGCGGTTGGCAGACCTGGCGGACTCACCGCGGTCGGCGAACTCCTGACCACTAGCGCACCCATCGACTGGGCCTTGCGCTTGTTGGCTTCACGCTGAGCCGGCGGGGAGAAGCCCTCCTCCGACCCACCACGCTGGGCCTGCTCCCGGGTGGAGACGCGGATGTGGGAGACGGCGCGCTTCGGTGTCAATTGCGCGGCCATGGCGGTGAAGGGATCCACTCCAGCCGTCGCCGCGCCGCCTTGCACCACGCCTGGTTGTGTTGTTCCTGCTGTCATACACATATCCTCCTTTCGCTTATCCGTTTGTCTGGACATACCAGCCATCATGACCGACTGTCTCTTTCCATTGACGCTCAGAATGCCCGAGAAGTCCAGTGCGAAGTTGGGCGAGATAGAGCCAACCACAGATAGGGAGAGGAGGCAGCGCGGGCTGCGAAGTTCGCCAGGCAGGTGGCGTAGCACTGACGCCCCAGCCGGTTCTACTACCAGCCTGAGCAGAGGCGAAGCAACTCGGAGGACAGTGGCCACCTCTGGCGGCGTGGGTAGTGGAGGAGGGAGTCCAGCAGGGGCTGTCAGTCGCCGCCGCAAAGCAGCTCCAAACCGCTAGATTGTGCGGGAAAGTGGGAGTATTTGAGTGCAGCGATGCGTCGAGCGAACCGTCCGGCGAGACGTCTGAAAAGGATGAGTCATGGGCTACCCTGACTAGACAGGGGGCACCAACCACGATCCTCAAAACATATGTCTATACAAAGTAAGAGCTAGCGCTTTAATGACATATGTGTCGAAGCGTCTTACTCCTATATTGAATGGATGTCAAGACGTCGACAGTCTAAGAACTTATACAAGTGAAGGAACATTGTCAGTTGTCCACAACATTAGAGTTGCGTGTTCTCGGTTGTAGAATATTGCGCCTCTCAATCGAACGTACTAATTTTTTAACTGCGAGGAGCAAAGCAGCCCTTTGCTTTCCACCAATCGCAGGCCTGAATAGCAACAACAGTTTCAGTACCTCTTCTCAAGCAACAGGAAGTGTGACATGGCTGAAGGGCCGCTTGTGGTATTGCGTAGTACCATATTATCAACGAATGCTGTCGAAAAAAACTCATTGGCGCGTCGTTTCGACAGCGACATCTCACGCCTGCGCCACACGCAGAGGATGAGTGGGCAATCTTCATCTCGCGCATTATGGGCATTCGCGGGAAAGGTCTGATTCTTGTCACGGTCCACGAATACGACAAGGAATGCGTCATCACTATCAATCCTATCTGGGAGTCGCTACGAGACTTAATCTTGCGTGCATTATCGAAAAAGTATGGTTTGCAGTTCGACGTTAAGCGTGGAGCCAGCCTGAAGCTGACTGACAATTTGGTGCTGTTATTGCGAGAAGCAGATCCAAGATTGAAAGAGGAGGGAGCGTAACGGCTTCCATCACCCTACAAAATGAAAGGAGAGGTCATTGCGAAAAAATGCTCCGCCGACAACATGAAGATCTCACATATTATGTCTGCATAGCCTAAAGACAGAATCGATCCGACACCTGAAGGGAAACGTCATGGTAAACAAAAAACTCGCAAAAGCGGTAGTATATGCAGGCGCCGTAGCGATCACTGCAGTATCTCAACCGACGGAAGTGCACAAAAAGTTCGAAAAATATGAGGGAGCAACAACAAGCATCGCGCCAAACCAGGGAGCTCAACAGCGCCACTCGCGATAAAGGACGCACTGGAACCAGCGGAAAGAAGTAACTTCGTCCGTTGCTACGCATGTCGTTGAAGTCATTGACACGGCTTCAACGACATGCGATTATAGAGATAACATGAAGTATATAAGTAGAATTATCGGCTTGCTGCTTATTGTGCTCGCACTACTGCTGGGATATGCAGCGATAAGACTATGTGTATCTTCACCCTCCATGCCAGCGTATTTTGTCGCAATGATACTTATTCCTGTATGTGCAGCGTTCGTTATTGTGGCGATTGAATTTATGCAATGTTCTAGTTGGAAGGAAATTAGAAACGCACTTCACAGTTTAGCGGAGATGTTCTGGTATTTCGGGTAGTGGACTACTTTTAATTCCAGTGAACTTGACAGTGTGTGGGTGACAGTTCCAGTGCACTGTAGCCTAACGGAAGATATTTATTCTGTAACATGCACTTCCCTAACTCAATGCCAACTATACAAAAACCACGTCTCGAGACCTGAGGCGGATAGTATGCCTACACATGATCATTCTCCGGGTAGTATCGACTACGACTCATCCACCCTCGATCTACCCACCCTCCAAGACATCGCCTGCAGCGTGGCGTCTGTCCTGAAGCAGCACCATATTCCGTACAGCGGCTATGTGGATGAGACGCAGCGTGAGGTAGAGAAAACGGCAAGCAGAATTTGATCGCCTCGAGTACAATGAAAGCGCTCGGACGAAGGTTAAACCAAAATCTCCTCCGAAAGATGTTTGGCCTGCCGTATGACATACTGCCGAAGACAGACGAACTTCCTCATATTGGGTACTGGACGCTTGTCGAGATAAAGGCCCATACCATAGGGCAGCGGCGCCATTACATTGACTGGCTCGACAAAAATACGTCTTGAATCGCTTGACGCCAACTTCGTGACCAGGTACGTGCTGCTTGCTGATGGATCCTCCGGTACTTCGATGCTCGTGAACATCGGCGACGGGACTTAGACATCGTTTTTGATGCCACCGCATCAGGTAGATGGGAGTGGATGAGTGAGGAGGAAATTTACTGCTTGACCACGAAGTGCGACATCGTGAAATAGATAAGCCATACGATAAGGCGACAGGCGAGTATTGGCACAGCGAGTGGGAAAAGTCTCTCGGCTAACAACGACCTGATTGTCGCGGAAAAAAAGGTGGCGGTTGCAAGAAGTACTTCAACCAGCTGCTGGCCCGCGCGAGAAAAATCGGTGGCAGTGCGAAGCGCTTGGGTACGTAGCAGTAATGAGGAATCGCGACGATACGTGTTGACTGCCGAGCAGTTGCGTCACGGCTGCCGAATTGAGCACACATTCGAAGACGGTCGATCGGCGAGTGTCCGGATTCCACCATGCACCAAGCCAGGTAAAGTTATCCCGGCCTACGACGGTGTAAGCGGCAAAGTTGAACTGATCCGTATTGATGTGGAGTAGATCATGGCAAAGGTAGATTGGGAACAGGTAGCCAAAGACTACGAGGCATCCACCCTCGACATGGCGTGGGTGACGTCGTACGCGCAGAAAGCGGCGAAGCTGCTCGTCGATCATCATATCTCTCCTATGGGATACACGGACGAGAAGCAAGGCGAGGTGGATAAGAGAATAGCGGAGGCAAACGATGGCTCCGGCAAGGTCGCAAAGTTCTTCCGCAACCTCTTCGCGGCGGAACCGAACGATACTCCGGAAAAGCGTTACGCGAGGGAGCATATTGGGTACTGGGTTATTTGTAAAACTGAGACTGGAGATACGACAAATGAAAAACTGAGGAATCCTTGCTCTGGGAATATGTCGAAGAAGTCTCGCCAAATATACGAATACTCGCTGTATTGCTTGCTTGACACTGGCGAACTTGCCTGCTTTCATTACTCCAGCTTCCAGATCTGGTTGGGATACAGCAGACAAAGGTATGAAGTTGAAGGCGGGTGGGCGCCGATGAGCGAAAATCTACTGCTTTTGCTTGATCGCCGTGTGAGATACGAAGACGAGAATAATGGCTATCTGACAAAAAAATGGGTCGTACTACTATCGCAGTTATCTATCGACAGACAACTACCTGGTCACAGGAAAGAAGGGTGGCGGCTGCCGGAAGCTCCTTGGGAAGTTGCTTGAAGGGCACGGGATTAAAGATCCGAGGATAGAGCGCCGCTATCGCAGTAGATCGAAGATAGGAAAGTATACGATCTCGAAGGCGTACGCGGTTACTCGCGAGCAGTTGAAAAACGGCTTCACCCTCACTCACACGTTTGCAAATGGGTCAACGTGTCGCGTAGATATATATCCAGGGAGTCGGAGCGGGAAGGTGATCGCTGTACACAATACTACTGATGGCACAACGGAGTGGATTAGAATTGTGGAAGGTGAGTAGTGTGCTGATGTTAGCGTGAACCGCGACCTTACGGTGTGGCTATACTTCTTGCTCTCATTTGTGGTACTGCTATTAAGCTTTGTAGGGATTTACGCTGTTGAGTGGTCTGCCGATGTGGGACTATTTCGGCCGTGTGTAACGATTTTATTACAGTTTGCTGGGTTAATTTACTTTGTGTTGGTGGAGAGTAGAATAATTTTATCTTCAGAATATGAAGATCGTCGAAGCGGCTAGCAGAGAGGGTGGGCAGATGGCGGACAAGCCTGTGGAGGGAACAATCTACCAGCGCGGCAGCAATGGGAAGTCGCCGACCGGGATGTCGATTAATGGAAACAAGAATGCCTACGGTACTATAGGTGCTGACGAACATGTCACTGTATACGGTGAAGGCTGGCATCGATCGTGGGATAATCCGGGGACGAAAAAGGATCATTCCACCGACCATAAGACGAAGAGGATAACGGAGCACTAGTGGCGAGTAGTTAGCAGACTTATGGGGCGGGTAGTTTGTATTTGTCCCACAAGTCTGCTAATCTTCATTTTGAGGGGCGAAGCGGCGTTGAATCGCCGTCACGCAATAGCGTATGAAAGCTGACGGGTAACTCGCAAGTGAGGCCGTCAGATGTTGGCATGGTCGGTTTGAGTCCGACCCGCCCCTTTTGAATAATCTGAATCATCAATGTGTTACGGGTGTAGCCCAGCTTATTTCCTCGTTCTCCCTTAGCCGTCCGCCCTACCACTTCCTCCCACCCTCACTCTCCCCCCTGACAGCCCTACTACATGCTGAAGGGCAAGGAAGGGGAGACCAATGCAGCCAAAGACAGAAGACAACGAGAGACAGACACCACCAACCACCGTCTGCCCAACCTGGTGCATCGGCCACAACGCTACTGCACTGGATGAGACAGACGACCACCTCCACGAAGCCACCCCAGCCCTCATGCCCTGCATCGCCCTAGAACGCACCACCGATGAGACTGGCACCGTCCACCATCACCCCACCGCCACCGAACTCACCCTAGTGCGCTACCAATGCCCACACGACAGCGATACCTGGCTCTACATCGGCGACGACTCTCGCTCCCACGGCCTCGGCATCACCCTAGAGAGTGCCCGGCGGCTGGTGAGTGCGCTGGCTCGGTATGTGGAGGATGAAGGGTGAGTGGGTTGCGGCTGGCTGAGCGACGTCGTTGCTGACAATGAGCGCGCCGTCTGCTGGTGGCGTTCTGCCTGGTGCTACACATCTGCTGTGTGCCGCTCATGCAGCACCGGGTCTGGGACGCAGGGCAATGCCGGTGGTGTGGAGGTAGCGGCGGACGGTCTCGGCATGCACGCCGAACTGGCGGCCGATGGTGGCGCAGGACTGGCCGGCGAGGTAGTGCTGCTCGGCCTGGCGCTTCTGCTCGTCGCTCAAGCCACGTGGCCGGCAGGGGATGCCCCGAGCGGCGCGGAGGTCACTGACCTGTTGCCCTGCTGATGCCATAGCGCTGGCAGATCTCGCGTACTGGCGTGCCCTGCTGGTACAGGGTGATCACCTCATCCTTCTGCGCTGGCGTAAGGCGGGTGTGATGCTGGCGCAGACGCCGAGGCGGGGGAATGGCTATGGTGGTCGTAGTGGCTTCGTTGTCGGTGGTTGCTGGGCTTGCGGCCGTGGGGACTCTTCCGTCGGTGGTGGCAGTGGCGGTGGGGACTTCGCCTTCGAGCGGCAGCGTCCTGGCGAACTCTAGTAGTGTCTGCCAGTTCTTGGTGACAGAGGTAAGGAGGGCCACCATGAGCGTGACCTGGTGCTGACAGGCCCGCAGTACTTCAGGCCTCACCCCTGCAGAACCGAGGCGCCGAGCCAGGCCGGCGATGGCGTCGACGAGTTCCGTGACTCCGGGGTCCTCGACGGGGAAGTGGCCGCACTCGCGCAGAATCACCAGGTCGGCCGGACCCGCTGCTCGCGACAGAACTCGGGCGCTGAGCTCGATCGGCGTCCACGCGTCCCGACCTGGGTGCAGAAGCGTCACCGGCGTGCGGTTGCGCTCGGGTGGGGTGTGTGAACCGCAGGTAGGGAGGCGAGAAAACCCCTAAGGGGACCCTGGCGGCGCCCCCACGCGGATCGATAGAGCACAGACGAGACAGTGCGCGATCGCGGCTCATCCTCCGCAGGTTCGCCACCGCGCTCATCGGGGACCATGGTGTGCGCCAGTCCTCCTCGGGCGAGCATCGACAATGGCCCGCCCAGGACGCCCTAGTGCTCCTGCACGCGTCATATGCGCTCGGGCGCGCCAGTTGCCCGGGTCGAGCAGACACGTGGCTGCCACCGCGGCAACATGCGGCGAATGGGCCGCCACCTCATAGGCGAGAAGGCCACCGATGCTGGCGCCCAGAAGCACCAGGGGGCGGTGGTCGCGCTCAGCTTCAACGAGGTCGATGAGGAGATCAACCCAGGTGTCGTAACGCACGGCTGCGGGATCCGGTGACCTCGTGCGCCCGTACAGAGGCAGGTCGACGGCACTGATGTCGATGCCGCGTGAGGCCACCAGTGCGGCGATGGGCCACAGCGCCCCGCTGTGCCCGCCCGCCCCGTGGACGAGCAGCACCCTGGCTGGCGCCCCCGGTTCGGGTGCACGTGCAATGTGCACCCGATGGCCGTGCCACTGCCACCACGTCGACTTAGGCGCTAACGAGGCCGCGTGCTGGTGGTGGGGCGGCAGGAAGGGCGCGTACGGATTGGCCTGCATACGTCGATGCTAGTCGCGCGAGCCTCTGCGCCTGTGCTTGGGTCTACGACGGAGGCCCGTTACGAGCTGCCTAACTTGTCCCTTATCCGTGCGATAGTTCTGTCAAGCGGCCGAAGGAGAGGCAATGAGTGACGACCAGACGGGCATACCAGCGGAGCTGTCCGAGGGGCTGTCGGAGAACGAGGCGGCGGAGAGGATATTCGCGGCTCTGCCCCCATCGCACCGGCACGAGTACCTGCGATGGATCGGTGAGGCGAAGCGCACCGAGACCCGTCGTCGCCGGGCCGTCAAAGCAGCAGAGATGATGGTGGACAAGCACGGATAGTCCCAGCCCGGACCTGGCTGCCCGCGCCGAGCCGCCGTTGACGCGATCGCTCAGGCGCGCTTGGCGAAGCGGTGATGCTGGTCGGCGTGGGTGCCGAAGTGCTGGGGGCGGTGCTGCCCGCGAGCAATGACCTGATCGTCAATCCAGCGCTCCCAGTGCGTGGCACGCTTTCCGATCACCCGCACTCAATGGTGTGGCCACGCCGGCGTCGAGCAGGTCGTCGAGGATCAGGAACGAGGGCTCAGGAGTCTCGACGTCCCAGTCGATGAGCCCCCATGGCCCATCGGGGCTGAGGAGAACCAATGAGCGGTTGAGGTCGTGCAGGTCGTTGAAGTGCTCGTCCTTGCCGCTCGTGGAGTTCCAGTACCAGCGTGCCAGCCGGAATGACTCCGACACCTGCGTCCAGCTCCGATAACGCTCTCGCAGCCCCTGATCCAGGATCGCGAGCGTGTCCCAGGTCTCGTCCTCGGTCAGCCACCCCAGCGCGAATCCACAGCGCGTCAGCATGCTGGCACGCACCAGGTCCCAGGCGGCGAAGTCCACGTTGCGGATGTCGCGATCATTGTTGAGCATGCGCTCGAGGCGCCACAGTGTCTCTGCTGCGTCTGAGGATGACTCGGCAGTCTCTCGTAGTTCGTGGCGTTCGGCCTCCGCCAGGGAGATGTCGACCCAGCGGGCGCGCTCCGCTTCGAAGCCGGTGCGGTGGCCGGAGGTGATGAGCCAGTGGACCCGGGAGAGGAGGTCGGTGCGGGAGCACACTCCCCAATCGAGGGAGAGCATGGTGCGCGTGCCGTCAAGATCGGAGCAGGTGAGACGGTCCCACGGGTCCCGGCGGCACAGGGAGTACGGCGCGCAGATCGCCAGGAGTCGCTCATGTGGGCCGGCGGTGAACTCATTGGGCGCAGAGTCCCTGACAGGCCGATGGTGCTCAGTGAGCTCATTCCATGTGGACTCCTCACCCCGGTGCGGGGCGGAAGCTGCCTTGTCGCGGCGCAAGCGTATTTTCTGATGGATTGTTTTGGAGATCTCGATAGTGGCGATCACTCCAAAACCGCCAGCGCGGCGGAGAGAAGCAGGGTCTGCACGGACATGACGAGAATTGTGCAACATGTGAACAGGTGAGTGCCACATTGATGCACATGGCTCGACACTAGATTATTGAGTTGAATGCCTGTTTATTTACAGACTGTTGATGAAAGTTTCGAGGCGCTCCATTCCCTCGCGCAGCTCGTCGCGGGAGGCTGCGTAGGACAGTCGTACATGGGAGCGGGCTGTGGTCGTGGAGAAGTCCTGCCCTGGAGTGAGGGCCACATGCGCCTCCTCAAGTGCACGGTGACAGAAGGTCTGGGCGTCGAGCCCTGTGGAGGAGACGTCGAAGTAGACATAGAAGGCGCCGTCGGGCAGGACTGGGACCGGAAGGCCGATGTGTTCCAGCCCATCGAGCACGATGCTCCTGCGGGCGAGGAGCTCGTGGCGGCGCTGCTCGCACACGGAGATGGATTCGGGGGAGAAGACCGCCAGCGCGGCCTGCTGAATGGGCGTCGAGGCGCACAGGAAGTAGTTGACCGCCAGGTTCTCGACGGGGGCCACCAGCTGCTCGGGAAGAATCGCCCAGCCCAGTCGCCATCCCGTCATCCCGAAGTACTTGGAGAAGGAGTTGATGACGATGGCCTCGGAGTCGGTCTCCAGGACGGTGCGGGCGGGTGTGCCGTCCTCGCCCGGATCGGCCAGGCCCAGATAGATCTCGTCGACGATCCGCCAGGCGGTGCGTTCGCGTGCCAGTGCACAGATCGACTCCAGCTCCTCGAAGGGGATCGACGTGCCCGTGGGGTTGGAGGGGGTCGCCAGCATGACCGCGCTCGTCTGAGGAGTCCACGCCGCCTCGGCTGCGGCCCGGTCCATCTGGTAGCGGCTGGCAGGACTGGTGGGTGCCAGAACGATCCGACCGCCGTAGGTCTCCACCAGCTGCCGGTTGCAGGGGTAGGACGGATCGGCGATGACGACGTCGTCACCGGGCTGGGTGGTGGCAGCGGCCACCAGCAGGAGCGCCGACGACGCACCAGTGGTGACGACGATCCGGGCGGGATCGACCTCGACGCCGTGCCTGTCCCGGTAGAAACCCGCAATGGCCTCACGCAGTGCGACAGGCCCAGGGCGGGGGAGTAGGGAAGTGGCCGGCCGTCCATGATGCTGCACATCTCCTCGCGGACCGCGGGAGGGGCGCCGAAATCAGGCTCACCCAGGCTGAGCTTGGCGATCGAGTGGCCCTCCGCCTGGAGGATTCCGGCGCGTTCGCCGATGCTCATCGCATAGAAGGGCTGAGCGGCTGTGGCCCGGGCGGCGATCTTCATGACGACTCCTTGACGCGGGGGCAGAACAGGACCAGTGTCCCCCTTCCGGTAGCGGGAGGGCAAAGGTTCCGTGAAGGGACGCCGATGTGTCGAGAATCGGAGGTGAGGGTTTGTATAGCGATGCTGTGGTGCACCTGGGCAGCATCAACTCGAACAACTGGCTACCCCTGCTCGCCTTCCGCAAGCGTCTCATCGCGGGTGAGGTGGCTCCAGAACCGAGCACGGCTAGCGTAGCGCCCACCGAGCAGGCGAGCGAGACCACGACGACCCGCGGTATCCGCAACACGGCCTGCCGTCCGATCAGCGCGGCCAAGAAGGAGCAGATCCTGAGGCTTGAGCCCACAGGTATGCCGGCCCGCGAGATCGCTGCCGAGGTCGGTGTCACTGAGTCCACCGTCCGCGCCACGTGCCGCCAGGCCAAGCAACCACCCCCGCCGCAAGCGACACTTCACCAGCGATGACCTCCAACGTGCCCAGCAGCTCTACGCTCAAGGTCGTACCTACATCGATATCGGTCTGGAGCTCGGCTTCGGCCGGGATACGGTCAAGAAGCATCTGGCGACGCAGATGTGAGTAGCCAGAACGGCACCGTGATGTTGGTGCAACGCCTCCAACGTCCAGCCGGTCTATTCACGCGCGGCATATCTTCTGCACCCACATTCACCACACCGCCCATACACCGTCATGCTTGGTGCGAGTCGCGTGCGCTGGCGCAGGGCATGCCGCGTGATGGCATGCCCGCAGGCGCACAGTGGCACTTGGGCCAGGCACTGCGGTGGCGGTTGGACTCGTGTCTTCTTGCCAAGCACGACACTCCCGTCGCCGAGGAGGACGTACGGTACCAGGGGGAGTGGTCCGCCTGGCTGATCCTTCTTGAGCCAGCTGTTGTACCGCTCGATGACAACTCGCTGACTCTTGGGATCAAAACCACGGGGCTTTCCATCTGACTGTTGTGGCACTAGGAACGACCGATGGCGGCCCGGCTCGATGGTTCTATTGATGCTGGCAGATGCTGTCTCAACGAGGAGGGGCCTAGGAGATCGCCCTTGGGATTGATGCGTCTGGTGCAGACAGACCAGCGTGGCCGCAGGTGTGCGGGCATGGCACCGACTCGGCTGATGTAGTGCTCAATGGGGCCGTAGTTAGTGATGTGGATGCAGCAGCCTGGGTCGCCGATGGCCGGCTCAAGGCCAAGCCGGAGTCCCTTGGGCTGGCGGATGGCGGTGGGCACCGTCCGGAAGAGGAAGACGCTGGCAGCAATCGCGACAGGGATAGCGCTGATGATTGTGGCCCAACTGGCAACTGTATTCAGCATGACCATCCTGTCCGCTTGGGAGAGTGCAGGCCAGCAGCGGCACCGCTGGCTGGGTGAGGTGTGACCGTCGCTGACCAGCCTGGTGTCATCTCGTTCGTTTGGCCTCGTGCAGCGGCTTCATCATCGTAGGTAGCCCAGCCACGCCAGACCCGCGCCTCCGCGCATCTTCAGCATCGCACTCTGGTAACGATGCACGCAGTCGGCAACCTGTTCCCCCTTCTTCACAAGCAACCTGCACCTTGCCAGCAGCAGGCACGTGTTGGCAGCGGCAGCTCGCACGCTCGACAGAAGGAGATTGCGATGGACGCTAGCGTCAGCGACGTAACTTCTCCAGCAACGGGATTGAACGGGCTTCCTCAGTGTCATTAGATGAATTACGCCGCAGCCGCACCAACACAGTCGACACGACCAATACGCCAGCGACTAGCCAACCACCCATTGACTTTGCCACCCCCTTGGCAGAATGTAGAACTTCCTGTACGGCTGAGCACTCATTGGTGACTGGTAGGTCGCTGCCTGTAGACAACATTGAGTTAGCTACCCATCCCTCGTCATATCCTTTTATCTTGTACCAGAGGGTGCTGCTGCCGTAAGGGCCGTTGGCTTCACCTCCGTACTGATAGCAATCTAACTCGACTGCGCGGCCAGCTTGGATTTGTGCGATCGGTTGCCTATCGGTGCCAGGGCTCGGCCGGACGTTCGCGTAGTTCCAGCCAGGTGCGGAGTAGACGGTTGCGGTGGCCCCATCCGCGTGAGCCGGCGGTGCCACCGTCGTCACGCCAGTTGCCATGGCTGTGGCCAAGCCGAAGAGTGCGAACCGCTTGATCCTGTTGGTTGTCGTGCACATCGTGATCCTCCTCGGGAGTGAGGGCGATGGAGTGGACTCCAGCAGACTGCTTCGCCTGCGTATCGCAGACTATATTGCCCGGGCGGTCGGTAGTGGTGCGGGCCGTGAAGTGTGATGAAACCGTAATAATTAGTGGAGCAAGGCTAGCGTTGGCGGCGTGTTGTCGAAATAACTACCTCGGAAGATGACGTCCCAAGATAGAAGACTGTGTGAGTGAGCGACGTAGGGTGACGCTATGGCAATCGCATACAGTGGACTATCTGTCTCCTATGCTACACGTCAATGTCAAGTCCACTTTTGACTAATGTCTAACTTGCGCGCGGTTTCATCTTCTATGTCGCCTGCTCCAAATAGCGCAAATACATGCGGATCGCAGTTGAATTTGAGAGTTATAGACAAGTTGCCAGCGTCAGCAGCTTTTCCGGTTGTCAGATATATGCCATCTGCAGGTATTTCTATGTCGGCAACCATTTTCCATGGGCCCCACTGAAGATGAATTCTGTGACGGGAATTGACTAAGTCTGCTGCAGGCTTAAGATGGATCCAAACGAGACCAGAATACTCTGGTGGCCATTGATGAGAATAGTTTCGTTCCGGCTTTGCTCGGCTGTGATGGTCTGGGTTCCATGTATGATGCCGTAGTTTGGCTAGAAGTAATTCCACCTTACCGTCGGCGTTGTATAGAGTGTCGAGGTGTTTGGCCTGATCTAATCCGGGAAGGGTTATACCGCGCTCATATCGAGATAGCGTGGACCTTGAAATTCCATCCCTACCTTGGTTGTGTCTGCTCTTTTCTAGCTTACGAAGACTGACTCCTCGAAAACTTCGAAGGGCACGGCCGAATTCAACCCGCGCTTGCTTCTGCCTGGCTCCCTCCCGCTCCTGTTCTTGCTTGTCTTCCTCTTGCTTGTCGTCTGAGTTGGTCACGCTGCAAGTGTCTCACTTTGTCTCACCAGTGTCTCACTTTGTCTCATATGGCTCCAGGAGCGCGGATGGGGTGCACTCTGGTACCACCATCTGACGCAAGGAGGACGTCATGAAGCACATCAAAGTTCCTATCAGAAGACTGACGAAGCTCAGCACGAGGAGGATCGCGATGAGTAAGGCAACCATCAAGGTCAGACAGTTCGCACTTTTCGGCCTGGCTACAGCCATGACAACTGGAGTGACGACAGTGGCACCATCGGCTCATGCAGACGAGGTCACTGCCACAGTGTTCTCCGCTCCTGGATGGGACTACGCCAATATCCGGCCAGGCCCCAGTGCGGATGGGCAGCCGGTCGGTAAGGTCCAAGCGGGTCAAACGGTTCAGCTGGATTGCTACCGCAACGGCGGCGAAGTCAAAGGCCCCTACGGCAGCAGTACCCTCTGGTACAAGGTCAAAGGATACGACTCGGGATGGGTAGCCGATGCGATGTTGTCGACGGGCAGTGATCTGCCGGTCACCAGTGAGTGCCCGGCCGAGCAGGGCACTCCGCCGCCCGCGGAACAGCCCGAGCCGGTATCTGGTCGAGCGGTCGATCTCTCGAGCAAGGTTTCTGTATCGGAGCAGTTGCTCAACTATTACTACAGGAACAAAGACGGCGGCGACGTGGTGATTGATTGGGAATTCTTCGGCTCCCCCGGCAGCAGGTTCGTTAGGTGGGCCTACGCCAACGTTCCTGTTGGAGAGACTCGAAGCTACACGGCTGACATCTACCAGGATAAAGGCGACTTGTACTGGTCGTTGCACACCTTCGATGTGAAGAGGACCTCGGATAACTGCTTTAAGGTATCCGACAGGTACGACTATGATGCGCCATACATCCCACTGAAATTCGACGCGATGACGGGTGCGGCTCACGAGTTTAACATCCGCTCCTCCGGCTGCTACCCGCCCGGGAGCGGCCAGGTGTAAGAAGATTCGATGCGGATCTTCTTCGTATCTAGCGGCCTCCACCTATAGTGCCCTATAGTCCCGTTGAGGTGGAGGCCGCTAGACTACTCGAAATGATTGACCTATAAACATAGGTAGCATAATATACACATATATGCATGAACTCCTCCTCGACAAAATCACTATACCAATCCTTATCCTTGGCGTGTTTGTCGTTGCTGCGATTGACTGGTGGCTATATGATACGACGATCGGAAGCTTCATAACGATGATCTTCTATGAGCACTTGGATCGTGATGGAATTTGCCATATGAGTGTGAGTTATCAGTCGGGACGTGGGGGCAATCCCTGTCGTTAGCGGGGTGGTACAAGTGGCGCCTGTCGATATAGTCGAAAACGTCAGAGTACGTAGCGACTGTCGTCAAGTGAGAACGTGTGCCAAAGGGTGCTGGCGTGATACCTCGTCTCACAATGTGGTCAATCGATGGAGTGGTTTAAATTGATCTGTATCAAAGTGAGGTGTTGAGTTGTCAATCATTGAAGTGTCTTCCTGAGAGTTATTTGGCTTCATTCTCAGGGAAGGTCTCGCCTGGTGCGCCTGAAAGGTTGGCGAAAGTTTGCTGATTCGCCTGGTGGGGGTGTTGACGTCTTCGTGCCGTAACTAATCTGTCTGCTGGTGCTGGCCGGCTGCGTCGGCTGGCTTCGTTGTTGAATCATGCGTCGTGATGAGGAGATCAATGTGGATCAGGCGTGCTCGATCATTGTGGTTGACGACCACGACATCATTGCCAAGGGCTGCCGCCTGGTGTTTGAGGATGCCGGACTGCCGTGGTCAGTGCGCTGGTATGCCAGCCTGCATGATGTGGAGTGGCCCGATGGCCGGGCGCTGGTGATCCTGGATCTGCGGCTGGAGGACGGCTCCACGCCAACGCAAAACCTGCACGAGATCGAGCGGCGCGGCCCTGCCCGTCATCGCCTATACATCGGCGGAAAGCCCGATCCTGGTGCGTGAGGCGATTGCCGGGGGAGTGCTGGCGATCGTGCGTAAGTCCGGGCCGTCGAGCGACCTGGTGCTGGCGATCCAGGACGCGCTGGATGGCAGGCCGAGTGCCAGCCTGGACTGGGCGGCAGCGCTGGATGCTGATGAGGACTTCGTTGTCGACTACCTGGCGCCGATAGAGGCTGACGTCCTGGCGCACTACGCGGAGGGTGAGAAGTCTGAGACGGTGGCTCACATCCTGAGCCTGTCGAAGAACACCGTCAACACCTACGTGGCGCGTATCCGAGACAAGTACCGCGCTGCTGGGCGCCCGGCGGACACCCGCGTCGACCTCTTCCGCCGGGCGGCTGAGGACGGGCTGGTGAGCTACTATGACTGACCGCCTCGGCGGGGACGCTGAGCGAGTCAGTTGCCCCGGTGAGTACCGGCTGCATGTCCGCCGTCTGGTGGCGTTGTTCGCCGGCCTTGGCGTCCTGGAGATTGGCATCCTGTCGGGCCCAACGGTCTACTTCACCGAGGGTGTGAATCCGATTGCGGCCGCCCTACTCCTGGCGCCGATAGTGGCGCTGGCAGTGGTGATAGCCGGCGTGGCGGCGGGCGCGATCCATCTGCGCCGCTGTGGGAGTCCTCGGCGAGACTTGCTGCGCAGAGCCGATCGGTTGCTCGCCGGCCTGCTCGCAGCGCTTCTCGGTGTCTATGTCGCTGTCGCGTGTGTCCTTGCTGCGACCCGGCTACTGCCGATTGCGGCGCCGGGCGACGCGCTGGCGCGGATGCACCCGATGCTGGGGTGGTACTTCGTCATCGCTGCGGCAGGTGCTGTGGTACTGACGCGGCGGTGGCGCTTCACGTTCGTGGTGGCGCTGGCGCCGCTGCTGCTCATGGTCAATGCCACGGCGATCGGTGAGCTGCAGTTCGTCTCGGTGGAAGACGTCATGCTCGATATGACAACCAACCTGGCCACCATCGGCGCACTGACTTGGCTCCTCCGACTGGCGGAGACCTCGGACGCCAGCGGTGCCCAGCAGCGTGCACAGGCTGTGGAGCTGGCTGCCCGGCAGGCCAGCACTCGAGCCCAGCATGAGCCAACAGCTTCATCCACGATCACATCCTCTCTGCCTTGATCGCCGTCGCCAACGGCCTGCCCGACCGGGCCGCCCTCCGCGATAGCGCCCGCCAGGCGCTCGACTCGCTCAGCACAGAGACAGCAGTGGCCAGCCCGGTTGCCACCAGGACGCTGCTGAACGATGTTGCCGGACGGGTTGGCGTCATGGCTGGCGATATCCGTACCGACGTCGTTCTCACCCGCGAGCACGAGATACCGTCCGAGGTAGCACAGGCGGTCACCGAGGCCACGCTGGAGGCCGTGCGCAACTCACTGCGCCACGCCGGTAGCGACGACGCCCTGGTGACGCGCAGGGTGACTCTTACCAGCGACGCCTGCGGTATCTCCATCGAGGTGAGTGACAATGGATGCGGCTTCGACCCTGCCGTGGCTGGGCGTGGCAGGCACGGCGTGTCTGGCTCGATCATCGCTCGTATGCAAGACGTCGGCGGCCGTGCGACCGTTGACTCAGTGCCGGGGGGGAAGGCGCCTGTGTCACCTTGCGATGGCGACCTAACCTGGATTCGGCCGATCAACAGCGACCCGAGCGCGATGCCGCCCAGAACGAAGCAGCCAGCTGGGAACGGTCGCTGTCTGCCTCCATGGAGTCCGTTGGTGCCCGTGCCATCGCCGCAGGGCTCGCCCTGGTGCATTTCATCCTGCTTGTCTACGAATGCGCCGTGCACAGCTATTGGCACTGGCCTCCAGCCGCACTGAGCTTCATCGCACTGCTGCCGCCTGCTGTCCTTCTGCTCAAGGCATGGCCGGACGCCCTGCTTCCGCGCTGGGTGGCGCGGTTAACTGTCGTCGTCATCGCTGCGGTCAACTTTCTCGTGCTCCCACAGATCATCACCACCGGCTGGCCCGGCTACGCGTCCTGGTGCACCGGCGCTGGTAGCGATCTGAGCCGTGGCCTACTGATGCGCGGCCGCCCCGTGTATGCCTGGGCAGGCAGCGCAGCCACGACACTGGCCACCGCCTACTGGGTCATCTCCACCGGGCGGCCACTACTCATGATCTTCACCTACATGCTCGGCCACTACTTCACCCTCGTCAGCTGGCACGGCGTCGCCCACCTGTCCACCCGAGCCACCACACAGATCGCCGCCACCCAGCGAGAAACCGCCCGGCTCCAGGCGCAGCAGCGCGCCCACGAAGAAGCCGACCGCATCATGACCAGCCGCATGGCCTCCGTCCGCCAACGCGTCACCCCCCTCCTGACCCAGATCGCCGACGGCAAAGCGCCAACGCCGAAGCTGTGCAGCCAGGCTTACCTGCTCGAGGCTGAGCTGCGCGACGAGATCCGTGCGCCGTTCTTCACCGGCACCAGCATCGTGACAAGCGCCCAGGCTGCCCGCCGACGCGGCACCGAAGTCATCCTCCTGGACGACTCCGGCGACAACACCACCATCGACGACCAGGTACGGACTAACGCGGTCAACTACGTCACCAAGTTCCTTAACGTCACCCAGAGCAACCGCGTCGTCATCCGCCTCAACCCACCCAGGCGTCCCACACTCCTGACCATCGTCACCGACGACACCCGATACCGACTCGACCGGCAGGGAGAGTTGATAGCTGAAGGAATGGGAGCCCCGGTGATTTGATCCTGGTGCCTCCGGCGGGACTCGAACCCGCACGCCCGTAGGCAGCGACTTTTAAGGTCGCGGTGTCTACCGATTCCACCACGGAGGCGAGACGCGCCCCAATATATGAATAAAAGGGCGACAGTACCCCCACTGGGATTCGAACCCAGGACCTTGTGTTTATCAGACACGATACGAGGTATAAGCTCGCTGCTCTAACCGCTGAGCTATGGGGGCGCGGCCACGACATCGACGGCGTCGAGGAGGCCGACGCTGCCGCACCGGAGGGGGCAGCAGCGCGGAAGTAGGTTACCCCAGACAGCGGCCGTGTCGGTCGTTTTCCCCACTGTGTTCCGTCAGGTACGCCCGCGCGCAGGCGCCACGCTCCGTCGCCCCTGACATCTCAGGAACTGCTCGCCAGGCCGCTAGCCTGGTCGCATGAGTCACACTCCTGCACCCGCATCCCCTGAGGCCGGACACGGGCCAGCACGCAGCACGTCGGAAGGCCACCTGACCGTCGGTGACGTCGTCGCCCTCGTGGAGGCCGCCGCACCTCCCGGCCTGGCCGCCTCCTGGGATTCCAACGGGCTCATCTGCGGCGACCCCGCCGAGCCAGTGCGCAGCATCCTGCTGGCCGTCGACCCGGTGACAGCCGTCGTCGACGAGGCCATTGATGCCGGAGTCGACATGGTCATCACCCACCACCCCCTCTACCTGCGCGGTACCGACCACGTCGCGGCCACCGACCCCAAGGGCCGCACCGTCCACCGCCTCATCCGCGCCGGCATCGCGCTCCTCAACGCCCACACCAGCCTCGACGCCGCCCACGGGGGAGTGGCCGACGCCCTGGCCGAGCGCGTCGGTCTCGTCTCCACCGTCCCCCTCGAGCCCGACCCCGCCTCCCCGGATCAGGGCATCGGACGGATCGGCACGTTACCCCAGCCCGTCACCCTGCGTCGGTTCGCCGAGGGCGTCGCCTCAGCCCTGCCCGACTCCGCCCCCGGCCTCCTCGTGGGCGGGGACCTGGACGCCGTCGTCGAACGCATCGCCGTCTCAGGTGGAGCGGGCGACTCTCTCCTGCAACGGGCCCGGCAGGCCGGAGCCGACGTGTTCCTCACCGCCGACCTGCGCCACCACCCGGCCTCCGAGCACCTCGAGGACGGCCGCCCCTATCTCCTGTGCGGAACCCACTGGGCCACCGAGTGGGTCGGCCTGGAGCCCCTGGGCCGCAGGCTCGTAGACGACGCCCACGCCCGCGGAGCCTCCCTGGCCGTCCAGGTCTCCCGCATTGTCACGGACCCCTGGGCGCTGCGCCTGCCGACCGGAACAGACCGGGCATGAGAGGATTCGCAGCAACAACTTGTACGCACCTGAAGGAGCACACGCCGTGACCAGCGCCCCCATCGCCCAGCAGCGCCTTCTTATCGACCTCCAGGACCTCGACTCCCACCTGGCACGGCTGCGTCACGAGCGCAAGCACCTTCCGGTCCTCACTCGCATCGAGTCGGTCATCGAGCGCCTCAAAGCCAACAAGCGCGCGGCCATCCAGGCCGAGGCAGCCCTCGACGAGGCCAAGAAGCAGGCCACTCGCAGTGAGGACGAGGTCGGGCAGGTGGCGCGCCGTGCCGAGGTGCTGCGCGAGCGCCTCCACTCCGGCAGCAGCGCGGCCCGCGACCTCTCCGCCATCCAGGGGGGAGATCGACCAGCTCGGCCAACGCCAGTCAGCCTTGGAGGAGGCGCAGATCGTGGCCATGGAGGCCCTCGACTCCGCCCGGCAGGAGGCCGAGCGCCTCAGCCAGGAGGAGTCCGAGATCCGTGCGGCCGGGCGGGAGCTCACCGCCAAGCGCGATGCCGAGTTCGCCCGGCTCGATGAGGAGATCGAGTCCCTGGAGAACCGGCGGGCGGACTTGGCCGGAACCATCGAGGCACCGCTCCTGGCGGACTACGAGGCCGTGCGCACCTCCACCGGCGGGCTCGGCGCAGTCGCCCTGAGAGGACGCACCGTTGAGGGCGGCGCCGTCGAGATCAGCCCGCAGGAGCTGGCCCGCATCGTGGCCGCCCCGGCCGAGGAAGTCATCCACGCCGAGGAGAACGACGTCATCGTCGTACGCATGGACATCTGACGGCGCGGCCCGTCTGAAGCCGGCCGCGACCGGCTTCAGCGGGTCACCAGGGTGAGAGCCCGACGCCCCTGCCGGTCCGGCTCGCCGACCTCGACGTCGTCGATGCCCTCCAGATGCCCGGCGATGGTTGCGATGTCGTCCACGTGGACGTGCTCGGGCACGGATTCGGCGGCAATGGCCCTCAGGAGCTCTCCGGTGAGCAGCCCGCGAGCGTGCTTGGCCATGTGGGAGACCACCTTGCGCGAACCGTCGTCGGCGGTGCGCACCACGCGCACGCTGACGACCTCAATGCCGTCGCGCGCGGACGGCTTCCACGCGGCCGCATAGTCCGCCGACCGGCAGTCCACCACCAGTCCCTGTGCAGCCATATCAGTGAGCGACGGCGCCAGGTGCTGCTTCCAGAACGCCGGCAGCCGCCCCGGTCCAGGCAGGGACGTGCCCATCGACAGGCGGTGGTCGGGCACCAGGTCAGTGGGGGACAGGATGCCCCACAGTCCCGAGAGAACAACACAGTGGCGCTCCAGAGCAGCCCGGCCGGCCGCCTCCTCGGCGATCGAGTCGAGCCGGGCGGCCTCGTACAGGACCCCGGTGAACAGCTGATGGGCGGGGGCACAGGGCGAGGTCTCCAGCGTCAGATTCGTTGTCACTTGCTCTGCGCTGCGCGGCCCCAGTCCCAGGACGGAGGCCGCCTCATCGCTCCGGCTCACCTCAGCCAGCGCGGACATCACCTCGCGGCGCGCAGCAGTGAGCCTGTCCGCGTCCAGGAGCGAGTCAAGTTCCAGCGACGGTCCACTGGCAGGAGCGGTCTTTCCCTCAGAGGGAGGCAGCAGGATCAGCACCCGCACATGATAGGCGGCTCCCAGAAGGTCAGGGGCCGACGGCGAGCGAGACTCCGTGCTGATGCCCCACGGCGCTACACTGACCCGTGCGGACGAGCCGACCGGGCGGCCGCGGTACCGGCCACCGCCTTCAGGGCGGTGGCGGGCTGAGGAACGTCCGGGCTCCACAGAGCAGGGCGGTGGCTAACGGCCACCCGGGGTGACCCGCGGGACAGTGCCACAGAGAGCAGACCGCCCATCGGAAACCGGTGGGTAAGGGTGAAAGGGTGGGGTAAGAGCCCACCAGCGCGGCGGGTGACCGTCGCGGCTCGGTAAACCCCGCCCGGAGCAAGACCGCACAGCTGGCGCTTGAAGGCTGCTCGCCCGAGTCAGCGGGTAGGTCGCATGAGGCCGCTGGCAACAGCGGTCCAAGATGAATGGTCGCCACCGCCCAGGCCGGCAACGGCGGGCGGCAACAGAACCCGGCGTACAGGTCGGCTCGTCCGCCCCATAGAACCTGTTGAAACGGCTGTGGCCCGCCAGGATCATCCTGGCGGGCCACAGACACGTGGTCAGAGGCGGGTAGCGCGTTTACTTCGCCGCCACGTAGACCCTCATTCTTGTTGTCCACCTGAGAGAAAGCGCTCACCGCGAAGGCGCCCTTCTTCTCATTGGCAGCCGACTCGTCAACGAGGAAGACGAAATCACCCTTCGCCTTACCTCCATCTCGAGGCATGCTCTGGCGAATGAAGAGCGACTGCCCGCCGATAGACAGCTCGGCCTCCGAGGTGTTCCCCTCGTGGGTGAACCCCACCTGGAGCCTGAACTCCTGGAACTGTCCTCTCCGTGGTAGGTGATCTCAACGGGGACGCGAAGGTACACCTTGCCGGCAGGAGGCTCCTTGTAGCTGTACTGGTTCGTGGCGGCCTTCACCGACTCATTGGCGTTCCACTCGACATCGCCGATGGTGACATCAACCGAGGCGTTCGGGTCGTCGTCGTACTTACCGGCATGCAGCGTGATCGGCCCGGCCTTCGGGTCGAGGGGGTTCTTCTCGCTGGAGCCCGGGTCGTTGCTGCCCGGCTTGCTGGTCTTGGTGGTCTTCTTCTGATCCGAGCTGCCAGTCTCGTCAGAGTCGCTGGCCTTCTTCTTGGAGTCAGAGTCAGAGTCAGCCTTCTTCTGGCTCTTCGGCTCCGAGGTCGACGTGCTGTCCGCCTTGTCATCCGACTCGCTGGAATCGCCCTTGAACATGAAGATGCTACCGATGACCAGGGCGACCACGACGACTGCAGCGATACCGGTCCAGAACCACCACTGCTGGGTCAGCGGCTTGGAACCGTTGCCAGGGCCGGCCGGAGCGGCGGCGTTGGGCTGCCACCCGCCAGCGGGAGGCTGCATGCCTCCGGCAGCCCCCTGGGGCTGGTAGGGCGTGGGTGACTGGGCGTAGTCCATGTTGGCCGCGTAAGGGCTGCCCCCAGCTGCGGGAGCGCCGGCGTAGTCCCCGGAGGGGGCGGAGGCCGACATGCCCGTCGGGTCGGCAACCGGCGAGGCGGTGCTCAACGACGCCGTCGGGGCGGTCGACACCGCCTGGGTCGGAGCCCACGCCGGGTCGGCCTCGGTGGCGGCACCTGCGGCCGAAGCGGCGGAGGCGGCGGAGTCGTCGACCCAGATCTGCCAGCCCTCTGGAGCCGGTCCCCAGGCCGGGTCGGGCTGCCAGCCTGCAGGTGGTTCGAAGCCCTCGGGTGGCGCGGGCCAGTTCGGCGGTGGATTGAAGCGCAAAGCCATGAGAACCTCCGGGAGGAAATAAACAGGGAGAAACCCGCATGGGTTTCCTGGGCAGAATAGAGATGTCCGCTACTCAAGGACCCTACGTCGTCACCTTATCGTGAGGCAACGTGACGGCGCTCGATCGTCCTGGATGTGGATGGGTAGCGATACCCACTGCCTCAAGGCAGGGTGAGCACCTCGGCGCCGTCCTCGGTCACCACGAGCGTGTGCTCGAACTGGGCAGTACGGGAACGGTCCTTGGTGACCACCGTCCAGCCGTCGTCCCACTGCTCCCACTCGATGCCACCGAGTGTGAGCATCGGCTCGATGGTGAACACCATGCCCGTCTCGATGACGTCGTCGTGCAGAGGGGCGGCGTCGTAGTGGGGGATGATGAGACCGGAGTGGAACGCCTCGCCGACGCCGTGTCCGGTGTAGTCGCGCACCACCCCGTAGTCGAAGCGCTTGGCGTAGGCCTCGATGACGCGGCCGATGACGTTGACCTCGCGCCCTGGCTTGACGGCCTTGATGCCCCGCTCCATCGCGGTGCGGGTACGTTCGATGAGTAGCTCCGTCTCGCGGTCGACCTCGCCGACGGCGTAGGTGGCGTTCGTGTCGCCGTGGACCCCGCCGACGTAGGCGGTGACGTCAAGATTGATGAGGTCGCCCTCGTTCAAGCGGGTCGAGTCCGGGATGCCGTGGCAGATGACCTCATTGATCGAGGTGCAGATCGACTTGGGGAAACCCATGTAGCCCAGGCATGAGGGGTAGGCGCCGTGGTCGCACAGGTACTCGTGGGCGATCCGGTCCAGCTCATCGGTGCTCACCCCGGGGCGATCGCCTTGGCGGCCTCGGCCAGGGGCGCGGGCGGCCAGCCGCCCCGCGACCCTGATCCGCTCGATCGTCTCGGCGTCCTTGATCTCCGAGGCCGTGACGCGCTCGGGGCCGTCGTGGAACATGTATTCGGGTCGTGCGATGGACGCAGGCACATGACGCTCAGGACTGAGCGTCCCGGGAGTCAGCGTGCCACGCGGCGCGCGGTCGGCCAGTGAGGCCGAGGACGCAGGGGAAGCCGAAGAAGTCATGGTCGTAAGCATAGAAGGAGGCATCCGGTTCGCGGGACCTTCCCTCCATCCAGTGGTTCAGGGCCTCCACCATGGCGCTGTGGGTCTTATCACTGTCAGGAGCCGTCAGGAGCTGAACCAGTGCTTCTCCGCGGGGAAGGACTCCTTACGCACCGCGGCCCCGTAGTCGGCGGCCGCCTGCCTCAGGGCCTCGCCGACCTGCCCGAACTGGTGGGCGAAGCGCGGAGACCAGTCCGTCATCCCGGCCATGTCCGTCCACACCAGGACCTGACCGTCGCAGCGCGCGCCCGCGCCGATACCGATCGTGGGGATCGTGAGCGACTCGGTGGCGCGCGCGGCCAGGGGCTCGGGCACCATCTCCAGGACCAGAGCGACCGCCCCCGCCTCGGCCAGTGCCTGCGCGTCGGCCATCAGTACCTCAGCGGCCTCGCCACGGCCCCTGAACCCGGAAGCCGCCGAGCATGTTGACGCTCTGCGGGTGAACCCCAGATGCCCCACCACCGGGATGCCCGCCTGGGCCAGTGCCCTCACGCTGGCTGCCCGAGGGGTGCCGCCCTCGAGCTTGACGGCGTTGGCCCCCGCCTTCATGAGACGCACCGCACTGGCCAGTGCCTGCTCCGGACCGGCCTCGTACGTGCCAAAGGGAAGATCGGCCACAACCAGGGCGCGCTTGGTCGCCCTGGCCACTGAGCGGGTGGCCACCACCATCTCATCGAGCTCCACCGGCAGTGTGGAGTCGTGCCCCAGCATGACGTTGCCGATGGAGTCGCCCACCAGCAGCAGATCGGTTCCCGCCGCATCCAGGATCCGGGCGGTCACGGCGTCGTAGGCGGTGAGCATGACCAGCTTGGTGCCGTCCTTCTTGGCGGATGCCAGGTGATGAACGCGCACGGGCTTGCCGCCTGCGACGACGGGGGCGGATGAAGATCCGTAAGGGGACTCGGGTGTAGCCATGATCCGAGGCTACCGGAGGTCACCGGGCGTCCTTGACGGGCTGAGTCGCCCGCCCAGTTCGCGGCCGGCTTGTCCCACTGACGGCGATACACGAAACCTGCCTGACGCACCCGCGCACTAGGCTGGACCAAGCAGAACGTCTCAGGCGCAAGAACGCCGGCCACGCCGTCGGCCCGCTGCCGCACCCCACGCTGAGGAGGCACCATGGACAAGCAGCAGGAGTACGTGCTCCGAGCCATCGAGGAACGCGACATCAGCTTCATCCGCCTGTGGTTCACTGACGTCTCCGGGCAGCTCAAGTCCGTGGCCATCGCACCGGCCGAGGTCGAGAGCGCCTTCGAGGAGGGCATCGGCTTCGACGGATCGGCGATCGAGGGACTCACGCGCGTCTTCGAGTCCGACATGCTCCTGGCGCCTGACCCCTCCACATTCCAGATGCTGCCGTGGCGGGACGGGGACAACGGCGTGGCCCGCATGTTCTGCGACGTCCTCACGCCCGACGGCGAGCCTGCCCGCACCGACCCGCGCTCGGTGCTTGAGCGTCAGCTCGCCCGGGTCGCCGAGGCCGGCTTCACCTGCTACATCCACCCGGAGATTGAGTTCTACCTGGTCAACCGCGACGCCGACGGGCGCATCCGCCCCACTGACGACGCCGGCTACTTCGACCACGTGCCCGGGGGCACTGCCCACGACTTCCGCCGCCAGGCCATCCTCATGCTTGAGCAGATGGGGATCTCGGTGCAGTTCTCCCACCATGAGGGTGGCCCGGGCCAGAACGAGATCGACCTGCGCTTCGCCGACGCCCTGTCCATGGCGGACAACATCATGACCTTCCGCGCCGTCGTCGAGGAGGTGGCACTCAAGGAGGGCTGCCTGGCGACCTTTATGCCCAAGCCCTTCCCCGACGAGTTCGGCTCGGGCATGCACACGCACTTCTCCCTGTTCGAGGGTGACCGCAACGCCTTCTTCGACCCCGCCGGCCAGTACCAGCTCTCCGCCATCGGTCGCTCCTTCATCGCCGGGCTGCTGCACCACGCCTCGGAGATCACGGCCGTCACCAACCAGCACGTCAACTCCTACAAGCGCCTGTGGGGAGGGGACGAGGCCCCCAGCTACGTGTGCTGGGGCCACAACAACCGCTCCGCCCTGGTGCGCGTCCCCATGCACAAGCCCGGCAAGGCCCAGTCCGCGCGGGTGGAGTTCCGCGGCATCGACTCCTCGGCCAACCCCTACCTGGCCTACGCAGTCATTCCTGCCGCCGGCCCTCAAGGGGCATCGAGGAGGGCTACGAGCTCCCCCGAGGCCGAGGACGATGTCTGGGCCCCTGTCGGAGATGGAGCGCAAGGGCGCTGGGCATCCACGCCCTGCCCACCTCTCTCAAGAGCGCGGTCGCCGCCATGGAGCGCTCCGACCTGGTGGCCGACACCTTCGGCGAGGACACCTTCGAGTTCTTCCTGCGCAACAAGCGCCGCGAGTACCGGGCCTACGACGCCCAGGTCACCGACTTCGAGATCAGCCAGTTCTTCCCGCGCGCCTGAGCGGAGCAGGAGACAGCTGTGAGAGACCGCAGCGAGAAGCGAGCGCCGATCGGGTCCCCCTCCCGGCACAGCTCCTCGCCCAGGACCCTGCTGCTGCGGGCCGGATTCCACGACGCCGCCCGCGCCGGAAAGCTCCTGGGCGACCCGGCGCTGCTGCCCTTCCTACCGGACGGCACTCAGGCCGACGACGTCGGCGAGGCAGGCGACCACGGTGGGCGCGCCTTGGCGGACCGCTCCACACGGCTGGGCGGCCGACCTGCTGAGATACGGCTGGGGCCTGAACGTGAGGGAGCTCATTGACTCCCTAGCACTCACCGCCGACCCCGACATGGCTCTGCTCAGCCTCGTCCGGCTCGCCGAGGCCGCCACCGCGGCCGAATCAGCTCACCGGGCATCGGTGGGCGGTGTCGAGCCCGGGGGACGACGACGCCAGCAGCACTTCTGTGCAGCGTCATGAGCGACCCCGCCGCAGGGCCGCGTGAGCACAGGCGCCGCCTGCTCGCGGTCCTGGGCGCCTCGCAGGCCCTGGGCGACTTCCTCGTGGCCCATCCTGAGCGCCTCACCGCGCTCGCGCCTGACAGGGGCGTGGGACGCCCCGCAGGAGCCCGGCGCCGGTGAGGCGCTGCAGCAGGGCGGTCCGCGACGCGCTGGGGCGAGGCCGCCCCCGTGAATGCGGACCCTCGGACAGCGACGAAAGGCCCCCACACCCGGGAGACGCTGCCGTCAGCCGGGCGACCGCGGCGCTGCGACGCGCCTACCGGGACCGGCTCACGGCGATCGTCGCCGATGACCTCACCAGCGCCGACCCGATCGAGCACGTCCCCACCGTGTGCCGCCGCATGACCGAGCTTGCCGACGCCGCCCTGGACGCGGCCCTGCTCGTCGCCCGCGCCGTCGTCGGACCGCAGGCCGACGACGTGGCCCTCGCCGTGATCGCCATGGGAAAGACCGGGGCCCGAGAGCTCAACTACATCTCGGACGTCGACGTCGTCTACGTCGTCGGCCCCAGCCACGAGGCCTGCGGTGCTCAGGAGCCGATCAGCGAGGAGCGCCTCGTGGAGGTCGGCACGCAATTGGCCACCGAGCTCGCCCACGTCGTCTCCGCCACCGCGCCCGAGCCTCCCCTGTGGCCACTGGACACGGCGCTGCGTCCCGAGGGCAAGGACGGTGCGCTCGTGCGCACGCTTGACTCCCACCTGGCCTACTACCGCAGATGGGCCGCCTCCTGGGAGTTCCAGGCCCTGCTCAAGGCCAGGGCCTGCGCCGGCGACGTCGAGCTCGGGACCCGCTACGAGCAGGGCGTGGCGCCCTACGTGTGGGAGGCCAGCCGACGGGAGAACTTCGTCGAGGACGCCCGTGCCATGCGGCGCCGGGTTGAGAAGGAGTCCGTGCCGCGCGCAGGAGTCGACCGGCGTATCAAGCTGGGCCCCGGGGGACTGCGGGACGTTGAGTTCACTGTCCAGCTCCTCCAGCTCGTCCACGGCCGCTCCGACGAGAGCCTGCGCGTGCGTTCCACCCTGGAGGCTCTCGACGCGCTCAGCGCAGGCGGATACGTCAGCCGCACCGACGCGGCGGCCTTGAGCGGCTGCTACAGGCGTCCCTGCGGCTGCTGGAGCATCGCAGCCAGCTCTTCCGGCTGCGCCGCACCCACAACCTTCCCGAGAAGGAGGAGGACCTGCGCCGTGTCGAGCGGGGCATCAGTGACTGCCTGGGCCGCGGAGACAGCCTGTGGGAGGACTTCAAGGACCTGCGCCGGCGGGTACGGGCCCTCCACCAGGAGATCTACTACCGTCCCTTGCTGGCCTTCGCGGCCGCCCTCAGCGCCGATGAGATGGCTCTGAGTCCTCAGGCGGCGCGCGAGCGTCTTACCGCAGTCGGCTACGCGGATCCCGATGGGGCCCTGCGCCACATCCAGGCCCTCACCGAGGGGGTCAGCCGTCGCGCCGCGATCCAGCGCCAGCTGCTGCCGGTCATCATCGGCTGGATCGGTGGGGGAGCCGACCCCGATTTCGGTCTGCTCTCCTTCCGGCGGCTGTCCGAGGCCATCGGGGGCTCGCACTGGTACCTGGCCATGCTGCGGGACTCACCGGTGGCGGCGCGCAGACTGTGCCAGGTTCTCTCCAGCGCCCACTGGGCCACCGAGCGCCTCGCGGAGTTCCCCGAGTCCATCGCCTGGCTCGACGACGACGACGAGCTCGCCCCCCGCCGATCCGGCGCCCTGGCGGAGGAGGTCGCCGCCGTCCTGCGCCGCCGCAGCCTGACCGGCCCCGATGACGCTGCCCTTGCCGAGCAGGCGCTCGAGGCGGTTCAGGCGATCCTGAGAGTGCGCCCGCGAGGAGGTACGGGCCTCACTGGCGGACTGCCTGGACGGTATCGACCCCGCACGCACCGCCTCCATCCTCTCCGACGCCACCGACGCGGTCCTGGCCGGGGCGCTGACCGTGGCCACCGGGCTGGTCATCGCCCAGCGCGACGGGTTGGAGGCCGTCTCCGCCGGGCCCGACGCCAGCGGGTGCTGGCAGGCCGCCCGCGCCCGCCATGCCATCATCGCCATGGGACGCCTGGGAGGCCGCGAGATCGGGTACGCCTCGGACGCGGACGTCCTCTTCGTCCACCAGGCCCGCGACGGGGCGGGTGAGGAGGATGCCGCCCAGGAGGCCGAGGCCGTCGCCAAGCAGGTCATGGGACTGCTGGCCGCGGCGCTCCCGCATCCCCTTGAGGTGGACTGCGATTTGAGGCCCGAGGGACGCAACGGCGTCATGAGCCGCTCGCTGGACGCCTACCGCGAGTACTACGGCCGCTGGTCCGCCCTGTGGGAGCGTCAGGCACTGCTGCGCGCCCGTCCCTGCGCCGGAGACAGAGACCTGGGCCGGCGTTTCGAGGAGCTCATCAACCCGCTGCGCTGGGCGCAGGAGGGCCTGGCGCCCCAGGACCTGCGGGAAATCCGCAGGATCAAGGCGCGGGTGGAGGCCGAGCGCCTGCCACGGGGCATTGACCCGGCCCGCCACCTCAAGCTCGGCCCCGGTGGGCTCAGTGACGTGGAGTGGAGCGCCCAGGTGCTTCAGCTCGCCCATGCCGGACAGATACCCCAGCTGCGGACCACCTCGACCGTCGCCGCCCTCCAGGCCGCGGTCCAGGCCGGGGTACTGAGCGCGGATGGCGGGGGAGAACTGGTCGCGGCCTGGATCCTGGCCAGCCGCCTGCGCTCGGCGATCGTCCTCGGAACCGGGCGCGCCTCGGGGCCGCGCTCCCAGGTCCTCCCCATCCAGAGCCGGGAGATCCGTCTGGTGGGGCGCCTCATCGGCCTCAGTGCGGGCAGGGAGCGAGAGCTCGAGGACCTCTACCGCCGCAGCGCCCGCCACGCGCGCGCAGTGGCCGAGCGCATCGTCTTCACCGACGCCGCCCACGGCTCCACCGCTTCAGCGCCGGCGAGCACCGTGTCAGCGGCTCAGCCGCACAGGCAGGAGTCACCGCCGCCACGTTCAGCAGGCTCGGCCCGGAGCTCTCGCGCACGGTCCCGCCGAGATACTGGGGCGGCAGCCTCCAAGGGCTCCAAGCGGGCCAGCCGTCTCCGCGCCACGAGAAGGCGACCGGAGGGACCCTACCCCTGGAGCTGACCGGGTGCAGACGGCACCGGACGCGGGTCTTTGGGCGATGAGGATCGCACCGTCGTCGTGGGTCCCCGCGCTACGAACCTGGCAGACTTGCCGCCGTGAGGCTCATTCTTGTACGCCACGGTCGCACCGAGGCCAATGTCATGCAGGCACTCGACACCGCCTTCCCCGGAAATCCCCCTGGATGAGGTGGGACTGGGGCAGGCCGACGGATTGCCGGGCCGTCTGGATAAGGCCGGACTGCTCCAGGGGCTGGGGTCACTGTGGGTCTCCCCGATCCTGCGCGCCAGGCAGACCATCGCCCCTATCGAGGCCGCCACCGGCCTGAGCGCCACCGTCGACTCGGGACTGCGTGAGGTTCTGGCCGCCGACCTGGAGATGAACACCGACGCGCGCTCGGTGGCCTGCTACGTGGACACCACCCGGGCTTGGATGGCGGGGCGCCCCGCCTGCCGCATCCCCGGCTCCCCGGAGGATGGGCACGACACGCTTCAGCGCTTCGACGAGGCCGTCGGCCGTATCTGCGAGCAGGCCGCCCGGGCGGGGGACTCAGCGGCCCTGCTCGTCTCCCACGGCACCGCGCTGCGTCTGTGGACCTCCCTGAGGGCCGCGGCTGGAGGCGGCGTGGACCCGCTGTGGGTCGCCGATCGCCCCATGCACAACACCGGGATCACCGTCGTCGACGGCGATCCCGGCGGTGGATGGAGCCTGACCTCCTGGGATGACGGGGCCTGGGACCAGGTCCCTCCTGAACTCGGCTCGCCCCTACAGGACCGAGGAGAGGAAGGCCCGGGTGCGTTCGGCCTGAGGATCGTCCAGGACCTTGACGGGGTCACCGGACTCGCAGATGACACCGCCGTCCATGAAGATCAGCTGGTCGCCGACCTCCCGGGCGAAGCCCATCTCGTGGGTGACCACGACCATCGTCATGCCGGAGGCGGCGAGGTCCTGCATCACCTGCAGCACCTCACCGACCAGCTCGGGGTCCAGGGCCGAGGTCGGCTCGTCGAAGAGCATGAGCTCGGGGTCCATCGCCAGGGCCCGGGCGATCGCCACCCGCTGCTGCTGGCCGCCGGAGAGCTGGGAGGGGTAGTGGTCGAGGCGATCCCCCAGCCCCACTCGCTCCAGTAGCTCGATGCCGCGTTCACGGGCCTTGGCCTTTGGAGTCTTCTTGACCAGGACCGGTGCCTCCATGACGTTCTGCAGAGCCGTCATGTGGGGGAAGAGGTTGAAACGCTGGAAGACCATCCCGATCTTGGCGCGCTGAGCGGCGCGGGCCTTGTCCGACAGGGCGTGCAGTTCGATGCGTCCCCTGCGCTCGACCTCACGCATCCCGATGAGGTCGCCGTCGACCTTGATCCGGCCGGCGTCGATGGACTCCAGCTCGTTGATGCAGCGCAGCAGCGTGGACTTTCCCGAGCCCGACGGGCCGATGAGGACTGTCACCGAGCCGGGCGGGACGATGAGATCGATGCCCCGCAGCACGTGCAGCTCACCGAAGAACTTGTGCAGGTCGCTGATCTCGACCTTGGGCGTGGCGGCTGCTGCCTGGGCGGATGTGCTCATGGGGTGACCTCCAGGAAGGGATCGTCCTTGGTGGTGTGTGCATCGAGGATGGCCTGCTGGCGGGCCGACAGGCCCCGGCCCGAGGGGCCGGAGGACTTGTCAGAGTCGAAGCCCTTGCCGTAGTAGCGCTCGATGTAGTGCTGTCCCACCATGAGGATCGAGGTGATGATGATGTACCAGATGGCCGCGACCAGAAGCAGCGGAATGATCTGGTAGGTCAGCGACGCGTAGGAGTTGGTGACGAAGGTCAGATCCAGGGTGAAGGGGACCGCCAGCACCAAGGAGGTCGTCTTGAGCATGGAGATCGTCTCGTTCCCGGTGGGCGGGACGATGACCCTCATCGCCTGGGGCAGGACGATCCTGCGCAGGATCTGGCCCCGGCTCATGCCCAGGGCACCGGCGGCCTCGCTCTGGCCCTTGTCCACTGAGTTCAGGCCCGAGCGGACAATCTCGGAGAGGTAGGCGCCTTCGTTGATGCCCAGCCCCAGGACCGCCGCGACGAAGGGGGGTGAAGACCGTCGTCGTCTTGAAGGTCAGCAGCTCGGGACCGAAGGGGATGCCCAGACTCAGCTTCTGGTAGAGCGCGGACAGCGCACCCCAGAAGACCAGCTGGGTGTAGATCGGGGTGCCACGGAAGAACCACAGGTAGGCCAGCGCCACCCAGCGCAGGACCGGGTTGGAGGACTGGCGCAGGATCGCCGTGGTGACTGCGAGTACGATGCCGATGGCCATGGCCATGAACGTCAGCAGCAGCGTCCAGCCGACGGCTTTGACCACGTGGACCTCACGCAGGAAGAACCAGACCGTGGACCAGTGGAACTTCTCATTGGTGACCAGCCCGTGGATGAGCATGGCCCCCAGGACCGTGACGATCGCGGCACTGATCCACGTCCCCGGGCGGGGGACGGGCTTGGGATTGTTGAGGACGACCTTGTCGTCCTCAGAGGCGGGTGAGGCGGTCACTGCTCACTCCTTCACTGCGGGATTGAGTTCTGCGGTGGTCAGGGCGGCGTCCTTCACGCCCCAGTTGTCCAGGATCTTCTGCCAGATGCCGTGGTCCATGAGGTACTGGACGGCGGCCTGGATCGCGGCGGTGAAATGGGGGTCGGCCTTGGCGGTCACCACCCCTGGGGGCGGCGTCCTCGATCTCACCGAGGGGTGACGATCTGGCCATCGGTCAGCTCGACGGCGTAGCCGGCCACGGTGGAGTCCGAGTAGGTGGCGTCGATGGTGCCGCCCACCAGGCCGGTGGTGGCCTCGGACTGCTTGGAGTAGGAGCGTACGGACAGCACCGGCTTGCCCGCCTGGGCGCACTTGTCGGCGGCGTCGCGCATGGTGGTCTCCTGGGCGGTTCCCACCTGGACGCCGATGGTCCGTCCGCACAGCTTGAGGGTGGTCGGAGGTCTCGACGCCCTTTGGGGTTGCCGGCCTGGACGTTGAATCGCGAGCCCACGTTGATGTGAGGCGGTCATGTCGACCTCCGCGGTCCGTTCGGGGGTGACGGTGAAGGAGGAGATGCCGGCGTCGTACTTCGAGCCGATCGAGGCGATGATGGAGTCGAACTCGGCGGTGTGCACCTTGCCCTTGACGCCCAGGACGGCGGCGATCGCATTGGTCAGGTCGACGTCGTAGCCCACGGCCGTGCCCGAGGGGTCGAGGAACTCGGCCGGCGCGTAGTCCGTGGAGGCGGCCACGTCGAGGACACCGTCCTCAAGGGCGCCCTGAGGGAGCTTGGCAATGATGTCGGGCTGCGCCTGGATCGACGAGGTGTCGAAGGAGTGGATCTGCGAGCTCCGGTTCGCGTTCCAGTCAGCGGCGTTGGTGCATCCGCTGAGGACCAGGCAGGCGGTGGCTGCCAGCCCGAGGGAGGCGTGATGGCGGATCCTCATCGTGGGATCTCCTCTTCGGGTGGATCAAGACAGAGAAAGAATATCCGCAATGCAGTATAGATATGCAAACTGGGGTGGTGGCGTACAGCACGACGGCGGCCCTGAGCCTCGTGCGTAGGAGGCTCAGGGCCGCCGTCTGAGCTGGGTCAGCGGCTCACAGGTCGTAGTAGAGCTGGAACTCGTAGGGGTGGGGGCGCAGCCGCAGCGGCTCGATCTCGTTGGTGCGCTTGTACTCGATCCAGGTCTCGATGAGGTCGGGGGTGAAGACGTCTCCCCTCAGTGAGGAAGTCGTGGTCGTCCTCCAGGGCCTCCAGCGCCTCGTCCAGGCTGTCGGGGAGCTTGTCGATGTCGAAGTACTCCTCGGGAGCCAGCTCGTAGAGGTCCTTGTCGATGGGCTCGCGGGGCTCGATGCGGTTGCGAATGCCGTCAATTCCGGCCATGAGGACGGCGGCGAAGCACTGGTAGGGGGTTGGAGGAGGGATCCGGCACCCGGTACTCCACCCGCTTGGCCTTGGGGAGGAGCCCGTGACCGGGATGCGGATGCAGGCCGAGCGGTTGCGGGCCGAGTAGACCAAGTTGACCGGCGCCTCGAAGCCGGGAACCAGGCGGTGGAAGGAGTTCACCGACGGGTTGGTGAAGGCCAGCAGCGCCGGGGCATGGGCCAGGATCCCACCGATGTACCAGCGGGCGAGGTCCGAGAGCTGGCTGTAGCCCCGCTCGTCGAAGAACAGTGGCTTGCCGTCCTTCCACAGCGAGTGGTGGGTGTGCATGCTCGAGCTGTTGTCGCCGAAGATCGGCTTGGGCATGAAGGTGGCTGTCTTGCCGTTGCGCCAGGCCTCATTCTTGATGATGTACTTGAACTTCATCATGTCAGTCGCCCGCGGCGAGCAGAGAGCTGAAACGGTAGTTGATCTCCTGCTGTCCGGCGGTCCCGACCTCGTGATGGGCCCGTTCGATCTCCAGTCCGGAGGCGAGGCAGGTGCGGACCATGCGATCACGGATATCGGCCATCTGATCGTTGGGGGAGACGGGAAGTATCCGCCCTTGAAAGCGGTCTTGTATCCCTTGTTGCCGCCCTCCTCCTCGCGGCCGGTGTTCCAGGCCGCCTCGCAGGAGTCGATGGCGTAGAAGGACTCGGCCGGTGAGGGCCTCGTAGCGCACCGAGTCGAAGAGATAGAACTCGGCCTCGGCCCCGATGTAGCAGGTGTCGGCGATTCCGGTGGAGCGCAGGTAGTCCCTCGGCCTTGGCGGCGATCGAGCGGGGTCTCGCGAGTAGACCTCGTCCGTGAAGGGTCGACGATCGAGAAGTTGACGACCAGGGTCTTCTCCTCGCGGAACGGGTCCAGGAAGGCGGTGGTCACATCGGGGAACCAGCTTCATGTCCGACTCGTGGATCGCGGTGAAGCCTCGGATCGATGAGCCGTCGAACATCAGGCCGTCAGTGAGGGCCTCGTCCTGAAGGCGGCCACAGGAATGGTGAAGTGCTGCATGACGCCGGGTGGGTCGCAGAACCGCACATCGACCAGCGCGACATTCTCCGTCTCGATGAACGTCAGTGCCTCGGATGCGTCCCTTGAACATATCTCCTCCAGGTGGGAACGGCGCACATACTTCACGCGTATGTACTGTGGCTGACGGCAGTCACTATATTGACGTTACCGTGACAAAGGAATGGCGTCAGTGTTGCCTGAGTGTTTCGCCCATTGATCGCCGGACTCTTCGAGTCGGCAGGGGCCATGTGTCATGGGAGAAGGAGGTGATCTGGGGCGGAGATTCAGCGTCCGCGCATGGCGCGGCGGTCGAGGGCGGACCCGATTGGGGTCGATGTGCTTGGGGATCGGCGGGTTCTTGCCCGCCATCGACGTCAGACGCTTGGAGACCTGAGTGATCTCGCTGTCAGTCAGTGACGTGGGGCTTGGTTGGAAGCTGGCGCAGCGTCTGGTCAGGTCGGTCAGACGCACCTGTCCGGCGTCGGTGCCCACCTGAAGGGGTGTGGATGGGGACGGTCGACAGCAGCCGATGGACCTTGCGCTCCTCCTCGGCCAGCATGCGGCGGGTTCGGGTGCTGGGGCCCTCAGCGATGAGAACGACGCCGGGGCGTCCCACCAGCCGCCACACGAGGTCCTGGTCCTGGTGAAGGCCACGGGCTCGGGCTCCACAAACCAGCCTCGACCGATCTGGTCCAGAACGGCCTTCGCCGCTCCTGGCATTCCCTCGATCTGGGAGAAGGAAGCGCGGCGCACCGTGAACGACAGAATAACCATGTCGATCATGAGCGCCATGAGGATGCCCACCATCAGCCAGTACCACAGGGACGAGTCCGTAACCGAAGGAGACAGCGGCCCCCAGTGCGAGGCACGTGGCGAGCACCGCCAGCATCGTCCACCCGATCCACGGGTAGCTTCGCCGCGAGATCGTGTGGGAGTCCTTGATGTTCTGAAGAGTACTGAGCCAGCCGGCGCTTCTTCTTCGGCTGGGGGACTGGGCACTACTCACGGGCACATCCATAGACGACGTTGGTGCGCCGGCACACATGGTCTCGCCGTCAGCGTGGCAGGCCGGTGCACCGGGAACCCGGTCGGCTGCGTGGGACCCGCGCCTCGCCTTCAGCAGGCGGCGGCGAGGTGGGGGTGGGCTCCCAGCAGGGGCCGACGCCTCCTGGCGGGCGGTGGCCGGCTCGGCGAGCTGCGAGAGGTGCTCGGGGATGGGGCGACCGCGCTTGACCATGGCCCGTCCCCATAGCATGCCGGCGCGGTAGGAGGAACGCACCATGGGGCCGCTCGCTGACGGCGGCGAATCCGATCTCCTCGGCCAGGCGGCTGAGATCCACGAACTCCTGAGGCTTGACCCAGCGGTCAACAGGGTGGTGCAGCTTGGAGGGCGCAGGTACTGGGTGATGGTCAGGATGTCGCAACGCGCCTCCACCAGGGCGGCCATGGCCGCCTCGATCTCGTCACGGGTCTCGCCCATGCCCAGGATGAGGTTGGACTTGGTGACCAGTCCTGCCTCCGCGGCGGCCGTGATGACGTCGAGACTGCCCTGGTAGGAGAAGGCCAGCCGGATCCGCTTGAAGATGCGCGGGACCGTCTCCAGGTTGTGGCCGAGAACCCTCAGGGGCGCGAGGAGAAGACGTCTTCAAGCGCGTCGGGGTTTCCCTTGAAGTCGGGGATGAGCAGCTCGACGCCGGTGCCCGGCGAGCTCGTGCACCAGCGGGCGGTCTCGGCGTAGAGCCAGGCGCCACCGTCAGGACGGTCGTCGCGAGGCCACCCGGTGACGGTGGCGTGGCGCAGGTCCATCTCCTTGATCGAGACCGCCACACGCCGGGGCTCATCGACGTCGTACTCGGTGGGGCGGCGGTGGCGATGTCGCAGAAGTCGCAGCGTCGGGTGCACATCTCGCCGCCCACCAGGAAAGTGGCCTCACGGTCATTCCAGCACTCGTAGATGTTGGGGCAGTTCGCCTCGGCACACACCGTGTGCAGGGCTCTTCTCCCGCACCAGGCCGCGGACCTCCTGGTAGGTGTCGGAGACGACGGCGCGGGTGCGCAGCCAGTCGGGCTTGGACTCAATGGGGGTCTGGGCATTTCGCGCCTCAACCCGCAAGAGCTTACGTCCCTCAGGGGCCACGGTGGTGCTCACGTCTACCTCTCCTCGCTGACGACGGTTCTACGGGGAGTCTAGTACGCTCCCGAGGTTCTGAGGACCTCCGGCCTAGGGAGGTAAGGCCTGTTGTCACGTGGCATCCGCCACCAAGGGCAACAGGTGGCTCTCCAGGGTGGATACCAAGGCGTCCGCGGGAGCGCCGGTCGCCAGGTGCCGGCCGGTCTCCGCTGCCAGTGAGGTCACTCCGGCGTCGTCGATTCCGCAGGGAATGATGCGATCCAGGGAGAAGGCCTCCAGGTCGGGATCGACGTTCAGGCCGATCCCGTGCATGGTCACGCCGCGGGCGACCCTCACCCCCAGGGCGCAGATCTTGCGCTCGGGGCGCGCAAGCTGATCCGCCTCGCCCGCGGCTTCAGGATCGGCCGGCAGCCAGACCCGGAGCGCCCCTCGACACGGATCGTCTCCAGTCCGTAGAGGCCGCACAGGTCAATGACGGCGGCCTCCAGGGCCCGTACGTAGCGGATGACGTCAATGGGCTGGGCCAGGCGCAGGATCGGGTACACGGTCAGCTGTCCGGGCCCGTGCCAGGTGGTCTTGCCGCCACGGTCCACGTCGACCACCGGTACGTGACCGGGCCTCGACGACGTCGGCGCTGGGCGCTCCCAGGAGTGGGCCCTCCTGCCAACGGTGTAGACCGGTTCGTGCTCCACGAGTAGAAGGGTCGAGGGGCGGCGCCCCTCCACGATCTCGCCGTGAACATCCCTCTGCCGCTGCCAGCCCTCATGGAAGGGGATGAGCCGGGAACCGAGCTCCATGTCCTCACGCAGCACGGGTGCAGTCTACGTGACCACAGCCGGCCCCCGAACCTGGAGTTATCCACAGGCCGGTCGAAAGGGCTGGTCATCACGGCGCGCCGTGATGACCATGGAGTGCATGAGCCCGACGACGTGCCCCCGCCCCGCCGACCGCCCCGGAGATGGCGCCTCCCACCGTCCCCGGCCCCGACGCCGTCCCGTACCTCGCCGGCGACTGCGGCCGCGCCGCGTCGGATGCCCCTCGCGCCGGCTCACTGCGCTCCCTCGGACGCGGGCCAGGCATTTCCCGATTCGGCGCTGGGCGCCCTGTCGCAACAGGGCTACACCGTCGGTGAGGTCATGGGGCGTTCCACTGCCCCAGCGCCCCTCGCCGTGGCCTGGATGCGCAGGGCCGCCATGTGGTCATCCGGGTCGTCGACCTGCCCCGCGGGCGCGTGGAGCCTTGGTCCTACGGCGCTTGGCCGATCTGCGCGTCCTGCGCCACCCCGGCCTGGTCACCGTGCGGGAGGTGGTCTCGCTGCCCGAGCATCGGGCGGGCGTCATCATGGACCTCGTCGACGGGGCGGGACTCGACGTGGTTCTGGGGCGCGAGGACGGCTGAACGTCTCCTCGCTGGCCACGCTCCTGGACGTTCTGGGCTCGGCACTGGCCTACCTGCACGAGCACGGGCGACCCACGGGGACGTGTCGAGTGGCAACGTCCTGGTGACCGCCGATGGGCACCCGGTTCTCGTTGACCTGCTGGGCTCCGTCATGGAGACGGGCACGCAGGGTATGCCGCGCCGGAACGCCTCGCCGGTGCCCCGCCTTCCGCGGCCGGTGACGTCTACGCCCTGGCCCGTCTGCTGACCGAGTGCTCGGGACAGGGCGGTACCGCCTCCCGGCGCCTGGCGGGAATCCTGACTGATGCCCTGGCCGAGGAGCCCGCAGACCGTCCCACCGCACGGGATCTGGCGGCGGGCACCTCAGCCGGGCAGGCCTCACCCATCGAACTGCCTGACGGCGCCCGCATGGCTGCAGGCTCCTGCAGAGCAGCAGCCCGCACCCGACCACGCACGGTCGGCTCCAGGCTCAGGCCCAAAGCCCGACCGAGCCGCCGGCCGAGGACGAGGATCGAGCCACGGAACAACCATGGCAGTGCCGGCCGCACCGGGCGAGGGCCCGCGGCCATACGCTGGGGGAGAAGAGGAGGATCAGGGCGCAGACACGCGCGCGCCTGGGGACTTACGGCAGTGGCGCTGGTGGCCATCTGCCTGGCCGCCTGGGGGCCGGCCAAGGCCCTGGTGTCGCACAGGGCCCGCGTGGGCGCTCAGAGCGGCCGCCGGCCCGACAGCATCGGCGCGACCGCTGACCTCCTCCCGCGCCGGAGCCATCCCTTCACGTAGCCCGTCTCCTTAGTCGCCGGGAGCTCAGTCGCAACGGCGTCGACGCAGGCTCCTGGCGGGAGCGGCGGCGTCGACGTGGCCAGCGTCGTCGTCGGACTGTCCGCGGCTCGAGACCGGGCCCTCATGGCCGGCGATGCCGTCGCTCTGGCGGCCACGACGGTACCGGGGTCGCCCGCGGCGCCGCCGATACTCAGGTTCTCACCGAGCTGTCGGACTCCGGAGAAGGCGTCGAGGAGCTGCACACCTCCGTCGGCCAGGTCGCTGAGGTGAGGCTGCCTGATGACGCGGCGGAGCAGTGGGCCGGCGCGAGAGCGGTCCAGGTGACGCTGTCTCAAAGCGCCTCAACACGTTCGGGGCCTGAGGGAACGCGGACGGTTCCAGCCCTCGCACCTCGCCAGGTCGTGCTCATCGTCGTCCCGGAGCCGTGGCGCGTTGCGGACATTCGAGCCGTGGGTGACCTCTCAGGGGCACCGCAGGCCAGGCTCGGTCGACGATCGGAGCGAACTCAGGGCGGATATGGTCCGCGTGGGGCTCAATACGGCTCGGTCAGGACCGACGTGTAGCCCTCGTGCTCGAGCACGTCTCGTGCGTCTGCCACCATCGCCGCCGAACCGCACAGGTAGACGTCCGTGCACTCGGGATCGAGCTGGAGGTCGTGAGCGAGCGCGGTGAGGGCCTGGGTGACTCGTCCGTGGAATGCGCCTGGAGCCTCCTGGCGGCTCAGACAGCGCACGACGGTCCCCGGCAGGGGAGCTGATCCTGGTGGTCAGGTCCTCCTCCTGGTAACGGCACCCGAAGAGCAGAGTGTCGTGCTCGGGCCGGCAGCCTGAGCGAACATGGCCAGCATGGGCGCGATCCCGTGCCAGTGGCGATGAACAGGCGGCGCCTGCCCGAGTCGGCGAGCCCGAAACCGCCCAGGGGCAGCTCCACCACTGTCTGCGCGCCCGTGTCCGCGTTCTCAATGAACTGGGAACCTCGGCCGCCTGTCCGGGTGGAGATGAGCAGACTGAACGATCCTCCTCCAGCCCCGCGATCGAGTAGTCACGCCATGCGTCATCGCCCACGTGCAGACGGGCGAACTGCCCTGGCGCCCACGAGGCCGATCCTGCCGTCCAACTGCAGCTCCGCCTCCCACACGCTGAGTCAGACGCCGTTTGGAGACCAGGGTGGCGAGGTGCTTCGCCCTCGGGCAGTGGGTGCACTGCGCGAGACTCAGGAGTCTCGGGCCTCTCGCGCAGAGCGGGAGGCGATGGTGGGATACCCGCGGGGCCCAAGGACCTGGCACGCGGCTGCGACTCCGCCCATCATGGCTCCCATGATGCCGGCGCTCCCGGCATCCTGTCCGGAGAGGAACAGACCGGGGACGGCCGTGCGCGGTCCCAGGGGCAGGGACCGGAACCTCAGCGGAGTGGCCGGAGGACCGTAGAAGGCCCCGGCAGGGATGAGCGGTGTAGTGCTCGTAGGGTCAAAGGGTGGAGGTCTCCACGTAGTCCACGAGGCTCGGTCAGCCCCAGAGCCGCGCTCAGCCAGCTCCAGCATGCCTCGGGCGATGCGCTCCTTGAGAGCGAAGTACTCGGGGCCGCGAGCTTTCTCGGGGCTGCTCGGCCCACTGCCGGAAGGCTCTCGCGTCACAGAAGGAGATGAGCTCGGCGGTATGCGGGGACTCGCCGGACTTCAGAGAGGGAAGGAGACGAAGACATCGTGAGGGTGCCCCTCGAGGCAGCGAATCGCTGTACCGTTGTGCACCCTCGTGATCGAGGTCCCGGTTCACCCAGATGTTTCCACCATCGATGCCGACGCTGCGGGTCATCACGCAAGCGTAGGAAGACGGTGACCGCGGACGTGCCCGTACCCAGGTGCTCCAGCGAGCGGCGTGCGGGCCCGGTGCGTCTCCCGATCTCTCCGAATGTGGGCAACAGACGGTTGAAGGTGTTGGAGGCGCCGATGGCGGACACGATGACCGGGGGCGCGGTAGACGCGTTCGCGTACCTGGGCGCCGCGGTGGTCCATGACTCGGACCCCGACCGCCGTCCCGTTCTCGGTGAGGATCTCGGTGACCTCCTGCGACGCGGACAGCGCCTCCGGCCTGCTCGATGCCCTTCTCGAAGGTGCGGGCGATCCGAGCGCTGCCACCGCGGGGAACCAGGCGCCCTCGAGGGTAGTGGGGACAATCAGCGCGTGCACGGCAAAGGCCGATTGGGACGGCGGCGGGCCGTAGTCCCCCACTGACTGGCCAGGACGGCTTTGAGCCTGGGGGAGCGGAGTGGGGAATCCAGATACGCCTTCGTCGTCTGGTGGCTTTCCGGCCTCCCAGGCGCTGGGCGGCCCTGAGCAGCGAGGGCCGCAGGTTGGGGGACCATCCCTGGACGAAGCCCAGCGTCAGCCACCGTGTCACCCGGCGAACATCCTGGAAGTAACGGTGAATGGCTCTGGCCTCCCGGGGGAACGCGGCAACCAGATCACGCTCGTACCGAACTGGATCGCTGCTGACGCGCAGGTCCACGCCCGGGTAGACGAACCTGTCATAGGAGTCGGGCATACGGTTCCCTCCAGCTCGCCACCGGAGAGGTAGTCGAAGTAGGCGCGGCCTGGCTTCCGGGGCCGAGCCCTGACCGATGTAGTGCACCCCCACGTCCCAGGATGCGCCGTCACGCCGGAAGGTGTGAGTCAGTCCGCCAGTTCCGTATGCCGCTCCAGGACCAGAACTCGCTTGCCGGCGGCCCGCGCCAGCAGGCCGGCAGTCGTCAGGCCTCCAATGCGAACCGATCACGATGACGTCGTGGGACATCCCCTTACCCCTCCATTGACTAGACGGTGTCAAGTCAGCATAGCAGTCAACTGGACACTGTCTAGTAGTTCGGTTCTAGACTCCTTCCATGACCTCTGAAACGACAGGCGCCTCAGGGCGCCACGGTAGCCGATCTGCGCTCCGAGCTGCTGCGAACCAGCAGGGGAGCTCCTCGATGAAGCGGCCCCAGTGCCCTGAGTATGCGAGAGGTTGCACGTCGTGCCGGCTGTACGCACCAGGCGCCGTACCACTGCTTCGCAAAACCGCGAGGCCATCCTGGCGGCCTTGGTATGTGAGGGCTTCGATGAGCTCGCGGACCGGCTCGCTGTGGCGCACGAGGGGCTTGGGGGTGCGGATCGCATGCGGTTTTGGTGGCCTCGGGAAACGCCTATGTTGAGTTCGCGCTACGTCACCCCCGGGGTGTTCCGGGTGATGTTCCGACCCGACGTCTGCGGTCCCGAGCGCTCCCGGAGGTGGTGCAGGCCGGTGAGCGTGCGCGTCATGAGCTGGCTCGTCTGGCGAAGGCCATGATGGGCGATGGTGCTCAGGTCGAGGCGGAGGTCCTGATCTGGT
>BNJV01000864.1_pt1 | contig 63902 bp, 107 predicted proteins | sample 8540591 | NCBI WGS metagenome assembly BNJV01 (sample SAMD00202457, study PRJDB9452) | human saliva metagenome | host: Homo sapiens | reverse complement strand
CCATCGCCATCGACACCAGATGAGGCGGTGGTCATTTCAGACCGGGCAGTTTCAATGCGCCGCCGCCGACAATCAGCGCGATAATCAATGACGAAAATCGCTCCAGCAGGTGCGTTACCGCGCTTGAGTAGCGCGCATTGGCAAAAGGCGGTTTGTCTTCGAGGCGGTAAAGCCAAATCGGTGGTGGGGATTTCGGTGCCGGACATTCGCAGTTCGCTGTGCGAATGTGTGCAGAGCCGCTGCCGTAAATCCGGTGCGGCTTGCTGTGAAGATTTGTAGCTGCTGGGCAGGCGTTTGCCGGCGGCGGGCAATCTCTTCGCTGCTGCAAATGAGCCGCTGTTTGTGTTTTCAGACGGCCTGAAGTGTTTGCCGCCGCCATCCATCGCCTTGATTAGAGGCCGTCTGAAAACGGCTTACCGACTGGTTGCGGCAGGTTTCTGCAAATCTCTAAAAAGGCCGTCTGAAAAACGTTGTTCCGTTTACCGAGACCGGCCTCTGCATCGTCGATCGGCAACAAGCGGACGGAGCCGCAGTTTCAAACCTTCGTTTTTCACTTTGAACGCGGCAGGTCCGATGTTCGCAATGTTTGCCCGGATTGGCCTGCGCGTCAGCGGCAACATGTTCGGCAAACCATTCAAGCCCTGCTCCGCCGCTTCGCCGATCCAATATGCCGCCGCCGAAAGCGTTTCGACCAACGCGTTACACAGCTTCAGCGAACTCGAGTTTTGCCCGAGCGCGGCCGGGATGGTGGTGAGGACGCCGCCGTTTTCACCGCCAGACATGTCCAGCTCCAAGCTCAGGCGGGGAAATGTCGGGCATGGCAGCCAGATTGTCTTGAAAAAGCCATTTTGTTTCCGCGCTTTAAACAGATACATGCTTCGGGAGGGGTATGGTAACAAGTAATTGTTGGCGCGCCCTAGCAAAAAGTTTACCAAATCAAGATACGCGTCACGCGCGCGGCGTATCCGCAAAGCCGATATGCCATTTCAAAAAGAGAAATGATCAACTGTTTTCCAGGAGACACACCATGGGTCATATCAGAAGTACCGGCCGAAGGCAAAAATTATTCCGGAGCCAAGCCGCTCCCCAACAATCCGATTGGCCTCCCTTCATCGAGCGCGACGGCATCGGCGTGGACGTATCCCGCCCGTCGCGATCGACGCAATCGACGCGGCGGTTGCCAAGGCTTATGGTGGCGAGAAAAGATCCACTGGATATGGAAGTGTATGCCGGCGAGAAAGCCACGCAAAGTGTGCGCCGACAACACGTGTCGCTGCCGCAGGAAACCTTGGACACTGAAAGAGTATTCCGGTACTCCATCAGGCGCAATGACCACGCCCGTGGGCGGCGGCATCCGTTCGCTCAACGTCGCGCTGCGCCAAGAACTCGACCTCTACCAATGCGATGCGCCCTGTGCGCTACTTCAACGGCGATGCCTTCGCCGCTGAGAGACCCGAGCAAAACCGACATGGTAATCTTCCGTGAAAACACCGAAGACATCTACGCCGGCATCGAATGGGGAGCCGAAAGCGAAAACTGCAAAAGAGTCATCGACTTCGCACCAAAACGAAAAATGGGCGTGAAGAAAATCCGACTTCGAAACCTCGAGGCATCGGCATCAAAACCCGTTTCCAAACAAGGTACTTTGCAACGCCTGTCCGCGCCGCCATCCGCTGCACGCCATCGACAACGACAAACCGAGGCGTTACCCTGGTGCACGAGGCAACATCATGAAATTCTCGGGCGGCTTCCGCGACTGGGGGCTATGAACTGGCACAAAAAGAATTCGGCGCAGAGCCGATCGACGTAACCGGCCGTGGTGTAAATTCAAAAACCCGAAAATAAAGCAAAGACATCATCGTTAAAGATGCGTTGCCAGAATGCAGCTTCCGGCGATCCTGCGTCCTGCCGAATACGGCGTCATCGCCACCCAACCCTGAACGGCGACTACATTTCCGACGCGCTGGCCGGCACAAGTCGGCAACATCGGCATCGCCCCAGGGGCGCAGGCATTTCCGACGAATACGCCGTCTTCAGCCACCACGGCACCGCGCCAGTATGCCGGACAAGGGTGAGTGAACCGGTTCGCTGATTCGCAATAAACGAAGCGATAACACGCCACCCGGGCTGGAAAAAGCGGCCGACAGTAATCAAGCGATAAGGAAAAAGCCATCGGCGACAAACGGAAGTAACTACGACACGCCCGCCTGATGGACGGTGCGGTACCACTGCGCCTTCGGCAAAGCGACCGATCGAGCATGTAAAATCGTTCGACGTATTGAAGGCCGTCTGAAACACGTTGCAAGGTTGAACTGCACCGAAATCAAATACGCACTTCGGCCGGTTGGGGTGCGGACACCTCGATTAGACCATGCAAGAACAATGGCGTGAAACTTTCCCGCAAATTATCCCATTTCACCGATTTTTGCAACAAACCCCACCGAAGCCGTGCGCACCATTAACGCATCAAGACGAACGTGACAACATGGGTAGCACGGCGATTCCACCACAAACCGCATGCTGCCCACTTCACCGTCATCCGCGCGGTGCGGACATCCGGATTGTATTGCGGGCGGCCGCGCTGGTGGACGACGCACAAAGCGACCGCATCATCCGCGCAGGCGAGAGCACGTGATGATCGGCTAAACCGCAAATCACGGTGCGCGCAACAACGGCAAAGAATGCATTTTGATTTCGGTTATCAGCCCGAAAGCAGGATTTGCTGGTCTGTAACCTTTTTCAGACGGCACCCGATCTATCGGAGGGCCGTCTGAAAACAGGGATCAACCGCAGAAATTGCAACATCCCAAAATGAAAAAGCCCATCAGACCTGTGCCCGCCATTTTTCTCCTGTCCTATCGACAAGGAAACGCGCGCGCCAAAGTGCTGGTCGTATGAAGGCGGACAGGAAAATTTGAATTCCATCAAAGGCTGCAGACTCAACGACTGACAGACTGCGCAATGCTAAAGGCTTTATCGGTTTGCCTCATGTTTGAGCCGTTCATGCTCAACTCCATCACTCCTTATACACTGCGATCCGCGTGCGAGGGATCGGACACCCGCCGATGACGCACCGAGCATGTCGAATTTGAAATCGGCCGAACAGCGGCGCAGCGAAGCGCCGGTTCATCCACACTCACGCCACTCACAGCCAGCCGCGGCCTCTTCCCGACAGTTTCGAAAGCGTCTATCCACGCCGGATTGTCGTTCAGAGACTGGAGATGTGGCGGATCGCGCCCGCCTGCTAAACGTGCCAAAAGCTTCACGTCCGTCAGTGGCGGATTTCGCATGGTTTCCAAACGGTCAGCTGACGAAGGCGGGACAGGTGACAGCATCGCTCGGTCGGTACCGTTTCGGCAGGCTGATGAAAAGATGCTCGCGTGCTCGGTTTCGAGCCAGCGTCCGCGCGAAGCGGCTTTGGAAGGAGACGGTGTATTCTTGCTTGTCCAAAACCGGAGCGCCGGCCAGCAGGCGGGCGGTTTCCGCCGCATTCGTCGGGATGAGGGGTCGCCCGCGTCAGTGATGCGCCTGCGATGCCGTGAAAACTCATCATCAGGTGCCTCCTGCGTGCTGCTGCCACATAGGCGGAAACCTGTTGCGCAGGGCCTCGATGTAGGCGGGATGGTTATAAGCTGCGGACGGTACGCAGCCCGACTTGGTTGCGCTGGCGCAACATGGCGCGGACTGCTTGATCCAATGCCGCGCCGCTGCTGGAGGAGCGCATTGCGGATAAAGCGGGACGGCCAAAATCCGGGTAACGCCTGCGCGTGAGTTCGGCCATGGTGTCGGCCACGCCGGGCAGGCCGTATGTCATAGCCGGACGCGCAACACGCCGGGCAGGCGTTGCGCCACGTACATCACCTGGCGGCGGCTGTAAATCGTAGAGCGGCGAGCCTTCCTCAACCAGATCATAGTTTGCCGCGCTGCTTTTGGCGCGGAAAGGCAAGATTGCGCCGCGCACATATGGCTGCCACAGGGCGGGCTTGAGTTCGACGACGCGTTGGTCGGACAAAAAGTCGCGCAGGAAGGGGCGGACGGCTTCCGCAGTGGGCGCGGACGGTGTGCCGAGGTTGATGAGGAGGACGGCGGTTTGCGGCTGCCGGTCGTGCGGCAGGGCGGGTTCGGTCTGGAAACGGGTCACGTTTTTCCTTTCAGACGGCCTGTTACGCGGCAGGCGGACGTTGGGTTTAGGGGTTGGCCTCCGACGATGCGGCGGGTAGCGGCAGAAGCGGCGGTTGCGTGTTCGGCCGATGCGGCAGACGCATCGTCTTCCGGCACATCGGCCGGCGCAGTATAGTCTTTGCCGCCTTCTTCGATAACGGTGGCCGCTTCCTGCGCCTGGATTTCGGACGCACTCAATTCGGGCTGGGGTTGCCGTTGCAGGCAGCCAGCGCCAGCGTTACCGCTATCAGCCCAGCAGATCGGGCGGTTTTCGGATTGCTCAGTTTTATCGCTCGGAAGCATGGTTTCAGACGGCCTCCCCTATTATAGGCCGTCTCGAAAGTCTTTATTCGGGTTTAGCGGGTTTTGCAAGGCCTGCACGCCGTCCAGCAGCCATTGCTGTGTTTCTTTGATTTTTGCTTTGGCGGCATCGCTGCAACCGCCTGCTCTCGGCAAACAGGCGTTCTTTCTGCCTTTTGCCTTGCGCGTAGGCGCGGGCGGTAATGATTTGGATGTCGTTGTCGTTCATATCGAGTTTGAGTTTGGCCGCCGTCTGTTTGATGCCTTTCAGCAAGGCGGTATGCAGTTTCCCGCCCGGTGCGTAGAAGGGGGTCGTCCTGACGGCTGATGCCGCACTCCATTGCCTCTTTGTGCAGAATGCCGCCCACCCGGCCATATCGAACAGGTTAATCAGCCGTGCCTGATCTGCCGCTTCGCCTGCGGCGGATGCGGGCGCGGCAGAGAGTGTCAGCGGCAGCAGGATCAGAGCGGCAAGCAGGTGTTTTTCATGTTTCGTCCTCCGGTTGGTCGGCCACAGTTTCTCCGTTGTCTTCGAGCCAGCGGCGGTGTTGGAAATCGTATTGGTAGTGCTCGAACAGCAAGAGCGGGTCTTTGCACGACAACAGCGGTTTGCCGTCTATCCAATGATAACGCAGGCAGGATATTTTCCCGCCCAAACCCGCTGCGGCCAAACGTTTCGGGATAACGTCCGTGCTGTGCATAATATTGTCCGAAAAGCGGCAGCGAAACGGCCATTTCGTGCCGCGCATGGTAATAGTTGAAGATATTTATCCCCACCGACAAAGCGGCCGCGATTATCCACACAATGTTTCTGAGCCGTTCTTTCCGCGCTGCCTCCGGCCGTTGCCGACCGACCTTGATGCGGACAGGCGGATGGCAAACGACAGGGGCAAGCGAAAACCAGCATCTAGGCCGAACCCGGCGTCGCGGTTATACTGAGGAAGAAAGCAATGCCCGCCAAAGTGGCGGAACAGGGAAATGACCGTCATCACAACAGACTTCAAGCTGTTTCTTTCCATCGCTCTCTCCGTATCCGCTTTTTCAGACGGCCTCAAGCATCGGAGGCCGTCTGAAAACTATAAATCATCTTTCCGCGCCAGCACCTTGCGGCTGCCGCCGACATCGGCGGGCGACACCACGCCCGCTTCTTCCAAGGCATCCATCATATTGGCGGCGCGGTTGTAGCCGATTTTCAGGTGGCGTTGCAGCGAGGAAATCGAGGTTTTGCGCGTTTCGATGACAAAACGCGACGGCCTGGTCGAACAGTTCGTCCGCACCCGCGTTCGGATTGACCGCACTGACGGTTTCCATCGCCGCTTCGCCCGACAGCAGGCTTCGACACAATCGGCCGGAGCCTGCCGTTTGATGTGGAGACAACTTCATGCACTTCGTGGTCGGATACAAACGCACCCCGCAGACGGGTCGGCTCGGCATTGCCGGGCTGGAGGAACAACAGGTCGCCGTATTTCAACAGATCTTCCGCGCCCATTTGGTCGAGGATGGTGCGGCTGTCGATTTTGCTCTGCACGGTAAAGGCCATGCGCGTCGGAATGTTGGCCTTAATCAGGCCGGTAATCACGTCCACACTCGGCCGCTGGGTGGCGATAATCAGGTGGATGCCGGCGGCGCGGGCTTTTTGCGCCAGGCGGGCATCTGTTGTTCGACCGCCTTTGCGCTCGGTCATCATCAGGTCGGCCAATTCGTCAATCACCACCACAATCAGCGGCAGTTTTTCCAGCAGCTCCGGCTCGTCGGGATTCAGGCTGAACGGATTGGGGATTTTCTGCCCTTCTTCAGCCGCTTTTGGCGATTTTTCGTTGTAACCGTCCAGATTGCGCACGCCCAGATGCGACGAGCAGGGCGGTAGCGTTTTTCCATTTCGGCCACACACCAGTTCAAGGCCTGCCCCGCTTCGCGCATATCGGTTACCACCGGGCAAAGCAGGTGCGGAATGCCGTCGTATACCGACAACTCCAGCATTTTCGGGTCGATCATGATAAAGCGCACTTCGTCGGGCGTGGCTTTGTAAAGCATGGACATAATCATGCCGTTCACGCCCACCGATTTGCCCGACCCGGTCATACCCGCCACCAGCAGATGCGGCAGTTAGCCAAATCGCCCACCACCGGCACGCCCGCGATGTCTTTGCCCAGGGCGACGGTGAGCTTGATTTGGCTTCTGCAAACACGGGGCGGCCAGAATTTCGCGCAGGGTCACTTCCTGACGGCGGTCGTTCGGCAACTCGATGCCCATGGTGTTTTTGCCCGCGATGGTCTCGACAATACGCACCGACTGCAACGACATCGAACGTGCCAAATCTTTGGCCAGATTCACAATCTGACTGCCCTTCACGCCCTGCGCCGGCTCGATTTTCGTGGCGCGTGATGACCGGGCCGAGGTGGCGGAAACCACCTGCACTTCAATACCGAACTCGGCAATTTGCTTTCGATGCGTTCGGCCGTTTGTTGCAGTTTGTCGGGATCAATCGGCAGCGCCTCGCCTTTCGGATTGCTCAACAGGCCGAGCGCGGGTTTGACGTACTTCGCCCGTCGGCGGTGCTTTTCGACCGCTTCGCCCTTGCTGTCGAACAAGCGCCGTCTGAACGGGAACAGGCGGGGTGACTTCCAACGCCACGGTTTTTCGGTTGCTGCTGGCGGCAACGTGGCTTGTCCAATGGTTCGGCCATGATGGTTTCCGCTTCTTTCACCATGCGCCGCGTGGTTTTTGCATCAGGTAGGTCTTTGATGTAGGGGCGAATGGCGGCGGGTGATTTTTCCCAGCCATTCCAGCCTGCCGCCGATGTTTTTCCGGCATATCCAGCCAGGAAATCTGCGCGACAAAGGAAAAAGCCAGCAATACGATGACCAGCATCACCAGGAAACTCGCCGCCGTTTGCCGAGCAGATGGCTGAATATGCTGCCAATCCAGCAAACCTGCCAGACCGCCCGCCCGGTGACGCGGGAATCGCCGAGCTGCTGCTGCCCAGGGCATATTCCAAAACCGGGCTACCCAAAAAGCAGCACCGTCAGCCCGCCACAGCCAGTTTCACACTGTACGGACGATCGTCGGGCGAACGCGGCGGGCAACTTTTCCACAGCCACACCAGCGCGGCCAACACCAGCCACCACACCGACAATCCGAACAGGTAATAACCGACATCGGCAAAATACGCGCCAAACAGGCCGCCGAGATTGTGGATGGACTCGTCGGCAATCAGCGCTGCGCGACCATGCGGGGTCGTTCATATCGAAACTGGCCAGCGTGATGGCGAAAATAGATGGTACCATCAGTGCCGAACAGCCAAAAGGTATCGCTGATTAAATTGGCAATGTGCTCGGAACGGCGGCGGACGGCCTCGTTGCTGACATACGTGCCGCGCCCGCCTTTTTCCATGTCCTGCTTTTCTCTTTTCTGCCGGCGTCCGGCGGCGCGTGCCTCGTGGTTTTTGCGTGTGCTTTTTGGGGTTCGGGTTTGCTGCTCAGCAAAAACTTCAAGATTATTCGAATAGGCCGTCTGAAAACAGGGGACGGCGGTAAAAACGCGGAATTATATAGTATTTTTCAGATGGCCTGAATGACGGGTTAGGCAAAAATGGCCGCAACCGAGGTGCAGTCGCGCCGCTGCACCTGTGGCTCGGCGCGGGTTGACGGGATGCGGTTGACCCAGCAGGCGGCCAGCCAGCCGAAAGCGGCGGCCTCCACCCACTGCGGATCAAGATTGAGTGCCGCCATGACCGGTATTTCGCATTGCGGCAGGCGTTCCGCCAAATCCGCCGTCAGCAGGGGTTGCGGATGCCGCCAGCCGCAAACGTAAACCCGTCGGCACTCCGGTACGGCGCGGCGGATTTCGGCGGCGGCGGTTTCGGCTGTAAACGCGGTCAGCGTACGCAAAACATCGTGCGGATTTTTCCCCGCCGGAAAGCCGGTCGGCCAAAACTACGGCAGGGCAAACAGATCGCGGCCGGTACTTTTTGGCCTGCGGTCGGGAAAAATAGTCATGGCAAAGCAGGCTTTTCCAGCAATGACGGCAGCACCTCGCTCTGCGCCGCCAGTCGGCCGTCTTCGTCGTACGGCTTCGCCAAATTTTCTGCGTCCATGCGTCCATCAGCATATTGCCCGGCCCGGCGTATCGAAACCGAAAGCCGACGCGTCCGGGCGGCAGTACGCTGATGTTGGCGATACCGCCGATATTGAGCTAGCACACGGGTTTCGTCGGGCGCGGCAAAATAATGCCTGATGAAACGCCGGCGCACAGCGGCGCACCCTGCCCTCCCGCCGCCAAATCGCGGCTGCGGAAGTCGCCGACGGTAAAAATCCGTCAGCTCGGCTGGGCAACGGCAAGTCGGCAAGCTGGATGCTGTAACCGTGCTCCGGCGCATGGCGTACGGTTTGCCCGTGACAGCCGACTGCGGCAATATCAGACGGCCGCAAGCCTCGCTGTTCCAGCAGTTGCTCCACGGTATCGGCATACAGGCGGCTGAACTGTTGCGCCAATATCCTGCTGCGGTGCAATTCGTCCCCGCCGCTGTCCTGCAAGGCCAGCAGTTCGCTTTTTCAGACGGCCCGAATACGGTAAAAACTGTGCGCTTCCGCACCCAGCCAGCGGCCGCCGTCCATGCTGGATTAACACGGCATCCGCGCCGTCCATGCTGGTGCCGGACATAATGCCGATATAGAGTTGGCTGCTTGATGCCGAATCGGTTTGAGCTTGTAGAAGTGTGTGCTCATGATTGAGGCCGTCTGGAAAAATAATGATGGGCTGCCGATTACGGGACAGCCCGTATTGTAACGCGCTTTGCCTCCTGCGACAGAATCGAGCAACGCGAAACGAAAGAGGCCATCTGAAAACCAGATTCGGTATTCAGACGGCCTTCCGTCGCAGCGTCATCATCGCATAAAACCGGAACTTTGAAAATTCTTATCACCAATATAAATCCCAAGCCCGAATCCAGCATATGTGCTGAGCCGACAAAAAGGGGCATGCAGTTTTGCACACCCTTTTTATTATCGCTTTTAGAATTTGCCTCGATTCGTTCACCATATAAACAACGGCCGCTTTCACTTCGTCGTCGCTCACCTCGGTGTTTCCGCCTTTGGCAGGCATCATGCCTTTATCTTGAAACCTTCGAGAGCATGTTTAAACAAGGTATCTTTTGCCTTTTTGATACGCGGAGCCCATTCGTCTTTATGAGTGACACGCGGCGTATCCGGAATGGCGGGAATTGGCGCCATGGCAGCCGAAAGCACAAGCCGTCAAACACTTTTTACCGGTTGCCATCATCGCCGTTTCCACCTTCGGCAGGAGCGGCAGCGTCGGATTTTCCGGCAGCCGGTGCAGTACCAGATGCGGCGGCCTCGGACGCGGCACCTGAAGCAGCCGATTCGGCAGGCGCAGATGCTGTCAGGATCAGGCAGATTACCGCCGGATTGATTAGCCACATAAACAATCGCGCGCTTCAACCCAGTTCGGTCAGCAGGTCGGATTGACCGCCTTTGCCGGCATGGCGTTAAAGCCGTTCAAAGCATGATTGAACAAGGTATCGAAACCTTAGGGCTAGGCGGGGAGCCCAATCGGCATTGTGCGTGATTTTCAGGGGAACCTGCCGTCGAACTGTCGGCGGCATGACACTGGTAACAAACTTTAGCGAAGATTTTGTCGCCTTTTGCGTTCGCCGACGGGAACACTCGTCTCCTCGACAATGGAACCTTGCGGCTGAATCCGCGTTTGCGTGGCGGCATCGGTGGTTTCTTCAACCGTTCCGTGATAGCCGCTGCTGGGCCAATTTGACCAAAAAGATAAGTGGTAGCCAACAGAATGACGATGCCGCCGATCAGTGTGGTTAGGGCGGAACCGCGGGCATTTTTGCTGGTAGGATGGTTCATATTTATAAAGCCTCGCCGTTTTTGTTTAGTGATGAGGAAATTGAATTTTTGTGGCGTTAATATCAATTAACAATAATTTGCTGATTATACTGAATCCGTTCCGTCTTTCCAATCTTTTAAATTTTTGGCCTATCTCAAAAATAGAAAATACCCCGCAGGCCATACGGAATAAACCGGATTAAATTTCGATGCTTCGACAACAAGTTGCCGAAACCATAAAGATTGATTTTGTGAAACAGCCGAAATGTGGGATAATGCCCGAGACTTTGTACCCGTAGCTCAGTTGGAAGAGTGTCAGCTCCGAAGCTGAAGGTCGCTGGTTCGATCCCAGTCGGGTGCGCCAATTTCCAACAGGCCGTCTGAATTTTTCAGACGGCCTGTTGTTTTCCTATTATTTCAAGACAGCCTCCGCCGCGCAATCAGTGCTTGCCTGTTACCCAAGTTTGCGTTATCTTATGCGCTCTTTACTTTTTAAACACTGTGCGCTCTAAGCGCGATTTTGAAAACCCGCAGGCTGTCGCCGGCCCTCGTTCCGTTCGCGTACCACTAAACCGCCGTCCGGAAAACCGGCATTACCGCTGCATTGCGAAGCATCGGGTTTATTATCGCCTTACAGGCAGAAATTAAAGAGGCAATCATGCACTATCCGGTGCACAAATTCTTGTGCAAAGTCTGAAGGCGGAGAAACGTCGAATACGTTTTTCGGTTATCCCGGCGGCGCGGTACTGAAATCTACGACGCGCTTTTTCCAACTCAACAAATTCAAACATATCCCTGGTAAGGCACGAACAGGCTGCGGTACATGCGGCCGACGCCTCATGCGCGTGTCAGCGGCAAAGATCGGCGTGGCTTTGGTAACTTCGGGCCCTGGCGCGACCAACGCGCTCACCGGTATCGCCACGGCCTATTCCGATTCGGTTCCGCTGGTGGTGATTTCCGGCCAGGTCGGTCTCGCCCGCCATCGGCACAGACGCGTTTCAGGAAATCGATATGGTCGGCGTATGCGCGGCCGTGCGTGAAGCACAATTTTCCTGGTCAAGCATATCGATGATTTGACCACCACGGTAAAAAGCCTTCCAAATCGCCCGCAGCGGTTGTCCCCGGCCCCGTGGTTATCGACATCGCCAAAGACGTTACGCAATCTATGGCCAAGTTCAGCTACCCGCAGGAAGACATTTTTATCCGCTCCTACCAGCCCGGTCCTTAACGGCCACATCGGTCAGATTAAGAAGGCCGTACAAATGCTGGCGGCAGCGAAACGGCCTTTTGGTGTATTTTCGGCGGCGGCGTGGTTTTGGGCAATGCGGCGGACGAGCTGACGGAGTTTCGTCAAGCTGACCGGCCTGCCCTGCACCGCCACGCTGATGGGTTTTGGGCGCGTATCCGTCCGATGACAGACAGTATTTGGGCATGTTGGGCATGCACGGCACTTACGAAGCCAATCTGGCCATGCACAATGCCGACGTGGTTTTTGGCAGTCGGGGCGCGTTTTTGACGACCGCGTGGTGTCCGTCCCCGCCAAGTTTTTGGAAAAGCCGAAAAATCATCCATATCGATATCGACCCGTCCAGCATCTCGAAGCGCGTCCGCGCCGATGTGCCCATCGTAGGCGATGTGAAGAATGTTTTACGCGAGATGGCGGCGATTTGGAAAAGCCAAAATCTGCAGGTAAACGGCCAGCATTTGGAAAAATGGTGGCGGAATTTGAAGGCTGGCGCGCGCGCGACTGCCTGCGCCTGCCGGAAACGGACGGTAATGTCATCCCTGCCGCAGATGGTAGTCAAAAACTTTGGCCGAATTGACGGACAATGATGCGATTATCACGTCCGACGTCGGCCAGCATCAAATGTTTGCCGCACAGTTTTATCCGTTCAGACGGCCGCGCCAGTGGCTCACCCGGGCGGTCAGGCACGATGGGCGTGGGCCTGCCCTATGCGATGGGCGCGTATTTGGCCGACCCGTCCAAAGATGTGCTGCATTACCGGCGAAGGCTCGATTCAGATGAATATCCAGGAATTGAGTACCTGCTTCCAATACCGCCTGCCGGTGAAAAGATCATCTGCCTGAACAACGCTATTTGGGCATGGTGCGCCAGTGGCAGGAGCTTTATTACGGCGAACGCGAATCGAAACCTATTTCGACTCGCTGCCCGATTTTTAGTGAAACTTGCCGAAGCTTTACGGCCATGTCGGCATGCGCATCGAGAAGCCGTCCGATGTGGAAGGTGCGTTGCGCGAAGCCTTGGCCATGAAAGACCGCTGTGTTCTTGGACTTCATCACGGACAAAAACAAAAATGTTTTCCCTGATGGTCGGCAACGGCAAGGGTTTGGACGAGATGGTTCTGCCGCTGCACATGCGCGAAAACCAAAGCCGACAGCGACGTCAATGATGTGAACGACCGCGATTACGATACAAGGAGCGTGCCATGAGACATATCCTATCCGTTTTGATGGAAAACGAATCGGGCGCGATGAGCCGCGTGGTCGGCCTGTTTTTCGGCGCGGCTACAATATCGATTCGCCGTCGGTATCGGCCACCGAAGACAAAACGCTCTCGCGCATGACCATCGTTACCCACGGCGACGATGTGGTCATCGAGCAAATTACCAAAACAACTCAACAAGTTGATTGAAGTGGTCAAAGGTGGTCGATTTGAACGAAAGCCGCTTTGTCGAACGCGAACTGATGCTGGTAGAAGGTGCGCGCCGTGGGCAGGACCGCGACGAAATCCTGCGCCTGGCCGATATTTACCGCGGCCAAGTGGTCGATGTTACCGACAAGAGTTATACCGTCGAAGTAACCGGCACGACCGACAAACTCGATTCTTTCTTGGAAACCGTTGGCAAGCCGCTGATTTTGGAAACGGTGCGTACCGGCGCGGCAGGCATCGGGCGCGGCGAACGGATTTTTGAAAATTTGAGTTTTTGGGCTTTTCAGACGGCCTCAACGCTCAAAGGCCGTCTGAAAAGCCAGCCCGAAAGGAAAAACATGAGCAACATCAAAATTACCGCAATCATCACCATCAAGGCCGAACACCGAGCCGAACTGCTGGACGTGTTCACCGCACTGGTCGACGAAAGCCGCAAGGAAGGCGGCAACCTGCGCTACGATTTACACCAAGACCTGCAAAACCCGAACCGCTTCGTTTTCTTTGAAAACTGGAGACCAGGCCGCCGTGGACAGCCACAACGCCAGCGTCCATTTCCAAAAACTTCCTGAAAGCCATCGACGGCAAAAACCGAAGCCGTAGACATCGTCCTGATGAAAGACGTCCGACAACGGCAACTGATTCCCCCTCCAACCGATTTTACTTTTAATCAAATTAAGGAAAAACAATGCAAGTTTATTACGATAAAGACGCCGACCTGTCCCTGATCAAAGGCAAAACCGTCGCCATCATCGGCTACGGTTCACAAGCGCCACGCCCACGCTGCCAACCTGAAAGATTCGGCGTGAAGGTAGTCGTCGGCCTGCGCCAAGGCGGTTCTTGGAAAAAGCAGAAGCAGCCGGATTTTGAAGTATTGTCCGCAGCCGATGCCACCAAAAAGCAGACGTAGTGATGATTCTGCTGCCCGACGAAAAACCAACCTGTCGTGTACAAAAACGAAAGTCGAGCCTAACCTGAAAACAAGGCGCCGCACTCGCTTTCGCACACGGCTTCAACGTCCACTACAACCAAATCGTACCGCGTGCCGACTTGGACGTGATTATGGTTGCCCCCAAAGGCCCCGGGCCACACCGTGCGCAGCGAATTCCTGAAAGGCGGCGGCGTACCTTCACTGATCGCCGTTTACCAAGATAAAAGCGGCAAAGCCCGCGACATCGCTCCCGTCTTACGCCGCAGCCAACGGCGGCACCAAAGGCGGCGTGATTGAAACCAACTTCCGCGAAGAAAACCGAAACCGACCTCTTTGGCGAACAAGCTGCATTGTGCGGCGGCGCGGTCGAACTGGTGAAATGCGGCTTTGAAACCCTGGTTGAAGCCGGTTACGCACCTGAAATGGCTTACTTCGAATGTCTGCACGAGCTGAAACTGATCGTAGACTTGATGTACGAAGGCGGCATTGCCAACATGAACTACTCCATTTCCAACAACGCGGAATACGGCGAATACGTTACCGGCCCCGAAGTCATCACGCCAGCTACCAAAGAAGCGAAATGAAAAAGCCCCTGTACCGTATCCAAAGCGGCGAATACGCCAAAAATGTTCATCCAAGAAGGCGCAACCAACTACGCCAGCATGACCGCACGCCGCCGCTTGAATGCCGACCACCAAATCGAAAAAGTCGGCGCGCAACTGCGTTCCATGATGCCTGGATTGCCAAAAACAAACTGGTCGATCTGGATAAAAACTAAACGCTTGCATTAAAAAGCTGAGGCCGTCTGAAAAACCGGAAAAACAGGTTTTCAGACGGCCTTAATATTTGATTTGCATGTACAGATTGCCGTTTTTCATTTCGCAGTACAATGCCGTCTGAAAACGCCCTGCCCGGCCGCCCAATCTCATTCTCGATACAAAAGCAGCAAACCGCAGGCACGCATACAAAACCGATTTTTCCTGCCGTCCCGATGCCTTTAAACCAAAAGGCAACAGCGGCACAACAAAGCCGAACCCGCCAACCGCCTCAGGACAAAAACCATGAAAAAACTCATCCTCACCCTCTGCCTAACTGCCGCCTGCCGCCACATCCGCGGCCGCATCTGACGAAAGGGCGCATCGCCGCATTGAAGCGCGAATCGCCGATTTGAACACCGCATCGCCGTATTGAGCGCAACGGCAACACGGCATACCGCCCGAACCGTTCGGTTTACGTATGCAGCGTTACCCTTCCAAAAACCTTCGAAGCAGCCGACCGCAACGAAGGCCTGGCACGCGGCAAAGTCCGCCGCGCCTGCAACGCCGAAAACCTCGGCCATGTTCTGCGAAGACCGCGACATCCGCTGCAAACGCTTCGATTAAACTGCTCCGCGCTTGCAGCGGCAGACTCGCGCTCGGTTAAGATTCAGGCCGTCTGAAAACACGCCCGCCGTATTTTTCAGACGGCCTTCTTCCACACCTTTTACATCAACCCTTATGAACCCGCCCATCCTCAACCAAATCACCCTGATCGGCGTCGGCCTGATCGGCGGCTCGTTCGTCCTCGACCTGAAACGGCTGGGCTTGGTGCGCCAGCGTAACAGGCATCGATGTCAACGAAAGCAACCTTGAGCGCGCACTGGAACGAAAAGTCATCGACAGCGCAGCCGTCGGCATCCGGACCGAACACATCGCGGAGGCCGATTTGGTGCTGATTGCCACGCCTGTCTCCACGCTCGGCGACATCTGCCGCACCATCGCACCGTTTTTGACGGCCCGATACCGTCGTCAGCGACGTCGGCAGCACCAAACAATCCGCACTCGCCGCTTTCACCCAACACCTGCCGCAACACCTGCCGCAATGCGTGGCTGCCCACCCGATTGCCGGCTCCGACCGCAGCGGCGCGCTGGCGGCGCAATTCGGCCTCTATCAAGACAAAAACTGATTCTCTGCCCGCACGAAACGCAAAATCCCGAAGCGGAAGCACTCGTCGGCAGATTATGGCAAGCGGTCGGCGCACAAATCTTCCGCATGAGCGCGCAAGAACACGATGCCGTCTTCGCCGCCGTTTCCCACCCTGCCGCACATACTGGCCTTTGCCTACGTCCACCAAATCCTCGACCATGCCGACGGCGCAACCTTATCTCGATTTCGCCGCCACCGGCTTCCGCGACTTCACCCGCATCGCCTCCAGCCACCCCGCCATCTGGACGGACATCTGCTTTGCCAACCGCGACAGCCCGCTGAAACTGCTCGAAGGCCAACAACGCCAGCTGGAAAAAATCGCAAGCCTGCTCCGCAACGCGGCGATTCAGACGGCCTCTACCGCTATTTCGCCGAAGCGAAACAAACGCGGGACGACTGGCTGGAACGGCAATAACCCTGTCGTCCGCAAAAGCCGTCTGAAAAACATTCCGGCAAAACCGAAACGTTTTCAGACGGCCTGACCGCCACCCGATTAGTGCATCACTTGCGCGAGGAACTGCTTCGCCCGCTCACTTTTCGGCCGGGTAAAAAGCTCTTCCGGCGGCGCGTCTTCGACAATTTGGCCGTGATCGACAAAAATCACCCGGTCGGCTCACCTCGCGGGCAAAACCCATTTCGTGGGTTACGCACATCATGGTCATCCCGCTTTGCGCCAAATCCTTCATCACCTTCAACACTTCGCCGACCATTTCCGGGTCGAGTGCGGAAAGTCGGCTCGTCAAAGCAGCATCACGCGCGGCTCCATCGCCAGCCCGCGCGCAATCGCCACATCGCTGCTGCTGCCCGCCGGACAACCTCCCGGCAGGGGCATCTTCTTATGCGGGACAAACCGACGCGTCTCCAACAGGTGCAACGCCTTTGGGAATCACATCCTCCCGCCGCTGCTTTTTCACCACCACGGGCGACAGGATGATGTTTTTCCAACACGCTCAAATGCGGATAAAGGTTGAAATGCTGAAACACGAAAACCGACTTCGGTGCGCACCTTGTTCAAAATCGGTCTGCGGGTCGGCCACATTGATTCCGTCCACCCAAATTTCGCCGCTTTGGATGCTTTCGAGTTGGTTTACCGTGCGGATCAAAGTCGATTTGCCACTACCCGAAGGCCCGCAAATCACCACCACTTCGCCCCTGCCCGATTTCCAAATTGACATTATTGACCACGTGCAGGTCTTTAAAGAATTTATTGACGTTTTTTGAATTTAATCATGTTTATTTCTTTCAGACGGCCTTACGGACCAAATAATTGCTCAGTTCCACATATTTTCCGGCGCGATATGTTCGGCACGGTCTTGCGAGGCTGATGCCGACTGCCTGCAAATCCTCGTCGCCGCGAGTTCTTTCAGATTGTTGCGTATGGTTTTGCGGCGTTGGTGGAAGGCGAGTTTCACCAGTTTGGCGAAATGCTCGAAAATCGTCCGCCTTGCCGATGCGGTGTTTGCACCGGAATCATACGCACCACCGCCGAATCCACTTTCGGCGCTGGGTCGAAACGATTCGGGCGGCACGTCAATCAGCAGCTCCATATCGAAAAATATTGCAGCATCACGCCCAAGCGGCCGTAGTCGTTGCTTTTTCGGTGCGGCAACCATGCGCTCGACCACTTCTTTTGCAGCATAAAGTGCATATCGACGACATCGTCCGCCACTCCGCCAGCTTGAACAAAAGTGGCGTGGAAATATTGTACGGCAGGTTGCCGACGATTTTCTTTTGCCCGCTATGCCGTTGAAATCAAACTGCAACACATCGCCTTCGTGAATCACCAGTTTGTCGGCAAACGGCAGCGTTTTTCAGACGGCCTACGATGTCGCGGTCGATTTCGATAACGTGCAGGCGGCTCAGCTTTTTCGCCAGGTTCGGTTATTGCCGCCAAACCCGGGCCCGATTTCAATCACGATCATCTTCGGCCTGCGGGCGCACGGCATTGACGATATCGGCAATATGCGCGTATCCTGCAAAAATTCTGCCCGAAAGCGTTTTTCTGGCTTTGTGTTCTTTCATGATGCTGACAGGGGGGAAAAACCGCGTATTGTAGCCCAAACCGCATCAGGCCGTCTGAAAAATCCGCCGTAACGGCGGTTTTCGATATAATGCGGCGGCTAACGGGCCGAAATGCCCAAAGGCCGTCTGAAAACCAAGCCGCCCAAAGGGATTCATATGAAAAAGATTGTTCTCACGATTGCCGCTGCCGCCATATTGGCCGCCTGCGCCGCCCATCATTCTAACGGCGGCAATGAGTTATACGGCGAAATCAAAGGCGGCGTCAGCGTCGGCCATACCCACACCCGTTAGGCAAACGCCTGCCGCGCCGCAAAGCAGACCGCCCGTTATGAAGCATCCGCATCCGAATGATCCGCCGCCGTTGTTTGCCTGGCTGTCCGAGCATGGCTGTTCGGCTTTGCCTGCATTAGCCGCATTATCGTTGGACGAAAAAGTGCGGGTGCAGAATTTTGCGGCATTAAAAACGGTATTCGAACAGCAAAAACGCCCGTCTGCTTCCCGCACAAATGAATTTCGGCCTGACCGAGCTGCTGGATTACGCCATGTTCGAACCGCACGGCCGCCCGCATGCCCTATACAGCCGCCGTTCTGCTAAACCCTGCAATACGGCATCGAACTCAAACGCCTGAGCATGGATTTGGCACTCTGCCGCGATGCCTATACCGCCCGCATCCGCGCCACGCTGCCGCAGGATATGCAGACCGCGCTGGACGGTGCGTTTGCCCTGCGGCAGAACATGGGATACTTTGACCGATGATTCCGATGCGCAAGATAGATATCGAAACAGGCCGTCTGAACTTTTCAGACGGGCCTGTTTGCTGTCAGATAGTGTTTAGCGGTCGATTTGGCTGCCGATTACGCCACCCAGGGCAGCACCGCCCAAAGTCGCGCCGGTTGTACCGCCGATCAGATTCCCGGCAACACCGCCGATGGCTGCACCGGCGGCAGTATTGCGCTGGGTGCGGGTCATGCCGTTACAAGCAGTCAGGGAAACGGCTAAAGCGGCTAATACGGCGGTTTTCAAGAATAAAGATTTCATTGTGAAACTCCTTGTTTTTATGGGAATGAGAAACACCATTTGCTAAAAATGGCGTTGTAAGGATACACGTCTGTTGCGCGTATTGCCGTCTATTTAAGTTAAATTCTCCAAAGCGTTCGTTAGCTATGCCGGATTATGCCTGGGCGCATCTTGCCCATTTGTTTTTCGCCGTGATTTTTGTCGGCGGTGTTTTTCGAGGCCTTGGTTTTGAGCGTGATGCACACTCGGCCGTTTCGCGCGAATCGCGCCGTGAAGTCGAACGTGCTTTTGTCCCGACGCGCCGTAAAGGTGATGCCTTGGGTGGTGGCGGCCGTATTTTTGTCCGGCCTGACCATGGCTTACCTGCGCTATCTGCCGAACTTGGCCGCACCCTTCGCTTCTTCCTTCAACCTGCAACCGACGCTGAAAGTGATTATTGCGGCAGCATCCCTGCTGCATTTTGTCGTGGCTGTTACGAAAATGCGGCGGCACACGCTGACCAAAGCCTGGTCGCGCTATATCCATACCGCCGTGCTGTTGCACATGACGCTGATTGTGATACTGGCGAAAACCATGTTTTATTTTGTGTGGTAACCCCCGTCATACATCCCAACTTCCGCGCCAATAGCGGCGGCAAATATCGCAGCCGTCTTTTTCCGAATGGCTGACACTTTGGAATGGAAGCCGAACAGATGGCGGATTTGCCCGCCCCGCCCCAAACCGTTTTCGATTGACTGTTGCACGCGCCGCCTTCCCGACAGGGAAAACCGCCATATCGTTCGGGTGCACTTCTCCCTCCGTTGGTAGTCTTTGCATGGGTATTTCCGCCTGCTTGCTTTGAACGCGGGTCGGGACGTATAGTGAATTAAATTTAAACCAGTACAGCGTTGCCTCGCCTTGCCGTACTATCTGTACTGTCTGCGGCTCGTCGCCTTGTCCTGATTTAAATTTAATTACTATAAAAAGGCCGTCTGAAAACATCTTTCAGACGGCCTTTTCGCTACAAACTATATCCGACAGGTTTATTTGTCTTCTTTAGTTGTTTCTTTTTGTCTTTTTGCCGGTTTTTGGCGTCAACCCGGAGCGATTCACGCCATTTGGCCGGGTCTTTCACCAAATCCAGCGCGGCTTTCAGTTGGGCATCTTTCGCAGGATCAGGGATTGTGGCGCGAGAGAGTTCTTCTTCCGCCTCTTCTCTTTGTCCTTGCCCCTTGTTTTTGCCTTTGGCAGCCTCTTTGTCGGCTTGGGATGTGGCTTTTTCTTCAACGGCACTCATCGTGCACCACGCTGTTTACTTCTTCCCCGCCCAATGGGTTGCCGATGTGGCCGGCCAAATCGGCCTCGCGGCTTTCGTAGGTTCGGTTTTTTTATCTTTGACTTCCACATCCGGCACGATGCCTTGCGCCCTGAATCGATCGGTCGTTCGGCGTGTAGTAGAGCGAAGTGGTCAGCTTGATGGCACTGCCGTTGGATAGCGGCAGCACGGTCTGCACCGAGCCTTTGCCGAAACTCTGCGTACCGACGATGACGGCGCGTTTGTGATCCTGCAGGGCACCGGCGACAATCTCCGAAGCGAGGGCCGAACCGGAATTGATCAATACGGGTAAGCGGGATGTTTTTGACTTCAGACGGCAGACCTTTAAGCGTGGTCGGCATGGCCGGAGAAAAATGTAATCTTTCGGCAGGGGCGGACAGGCTCATGCCGTCTTTGCCGTCGCTGGCCTTTGGTGCTGACCACTTTGGCACCTTCGGGCAGGAAGGCGGCAGATACGCCCACCGCGCCGTTAAGCAGGCTGCCGGGGTCGTCGCGCAAGTCCAAAATCAAGCCTTGGAGCGGGGCTTTGTTTTCTTTGGTCAGCTTTTGCACTGCTTCGCGCAACGAGGCGACGGTGCGTTCCTGGAACTGGCTGATGCGGATGTAGCCGCAGCCCGGCTCGATCAGTTTGGAGCGTACGCTCTGCACTTTGATGATGGCGCGGGTGAGTTTGAAAGTCAGCGGTTTGGAAGAGTCTTTGCGCGAAATGGTCAGTTCGATGTTGGTGCCGGGTTTGCCGCGCATCTTTTTCACCGCTTCACTCACACTCATGCCGCGTGTCGAAACGCCGTCGATTTTCGCGATGTAGTCGCCGCTTTTGATGCCGGCACGTTCCGCCGGGGGTGTCTTCAATCGGAGCGATGATTTTGACAAAGCCGTCTTCGGAGCCGATTTCATCCCCAAGCCGCCAGAATTCGCCGCTGGTGCTTCTTCAGGTCGGCATAGTCTTTTTGTTCATGTATTCGGAATGCGGGTCAAGATCAGCCACCATGCCTTTCGCGGCGCTTTCGAGCAGGACGTCGTCGGTTTTGTCTTCGTAGTAGTTGGCTTTAATCTGACTGTAAACCCTCTGCCAGCGTACGGATGGACTGTACCGGCAGCGCGTCCCTGTTTTTGCCCTCGGAGGCGGCGAAACCCTGTACGCCAACGGTCAGCAATGCGCCGCTGAACGCGCCCAATGTGTAGAGTGCGACTTTTTCAAAGTAGAATTTGCCATGTTTGTATATTCTCGTTTGTTTCTAAAATGCCGACCTGCGGCAAAGATGCGAACTGTATTGGATTTGATGTTGTCCATCAACTGCTTTTTATCAAAAAAATACAATAGGCGGAAAAACGCAAAGGCCGTCTGAAAAACGGGGGCCGGACTTTCAGACGGCCTCTATACTTCCGCCTCCCGCCCTAGGGCGCAGCCAGGCGGCGGGATTCAGTGCCGCAAGCCGGTAGCGGATTTCGAAATACAGGCCTTGCTCGCCCGACGGCAGGCTGCCGCTGGTGCCGATTGTCCCGCCCGTTTTCACATGCTGCCGCTGCCGACGGCGATGGACGATCAGGCCGGTATAAACGCCGGTGTAGCCGTCGCCGTAGTCGATGACGACAGTATTGCCGTAGCCGTTCAGCGCGCCTGCGTAAGCCACGGTGCCGTCGGCCACGCTGCGGACGGGGGACGGGGCCGTGGCGAAAAACAGGCCGCGCCAAACGCCGCCGTCCGGCCTCGGTTTGCCGAAACGGCCGGTGATGCTGCCGCCGACCGGATGCGGCAGGCGGCCTTGGAGGCGGCTGAAGGTGTTATTGGCCTGCGCGGCATATTCGCCCTGTAAGGCGCGGTCTTCTTCCGTCAGGGTGGAAACGGGCGGTTTGCCGGCGCGGAGGCGGCTTTGTCTTCGGCGTTGTCAGGTTTTACCGGACGTTTTTTCGACTTTTCCGCCGCCAGCCGCTCGCGGGCGGCTTTGGTGCGGGCGGCGGCTTCCTGTTTGCGTTTGGCCGCATTGCGGCGGGCGATGTCGGCAAGGATTTGGTTTAATTTCGATTCGTCGGCACGCAGTTTGTTCAGGTTTTGGTTTTGCTTGTCGATTTCGGCATTCAGACGGCTGTTTTCGCGCTGTGCGGCAGAATTGTGTTTGCCCAGCCTGCCCAACGCGGCTTCTTTTTCCGCTTTCAGTTTGGCCAGCTTCGCCAGTTCGGCATCGATTTCCTGTTCGCGCCGGTGCAGTTCCTGCTGCTGGACGACCAGTTCCGGAGACCACGTTGCGGTTTGCACTGCCGATGCGGCGGGCGTATCTGAGATAACGCGATTTCCGCCCCGGTTCGGCGTTTTTCAGAAACAGGATGACGGCGTTGTTTTGGCGGTTTTTGTAGTGGCCGTCTCAACAGGCGGGCAACTTGCGCTTTGCGTCCCGCGATTTCTGTTTTCAGCCCTTCGAGTTCGTTTTGCAGCGTTTGCAGCTTCTGCCGCGAGTCTTGCTGGCGGCGGGTGATGCCGCCAGTTCGCGCTGCGCCTTTTTCCAGTGCGGCTGACGGGTTTTGGCCAGCGTCTGCTGCGCCCTGCCGCTGCGCCTGCTGTTTTTGCTGCATTCCGACTGCGCCTCGTCGATGGCGTGGCGGATGCTGTTCAAATCGCCTCCGTCCGGCGTTTCGGGGCGGCGGACAAAAGGCAGGGCGGCAAGCAGTACGGTCAATATCAGCGGGCGCGGGGACATAGCGTAAAACGGGTCATCAAAACGGCGGATTATAGCGGAATTTGGCGGCTTCGGCTTTTTCAGACGGCCTCTTCCCGCCACGCCGCACGCCATCGGGACGGCTGTTTCACTATATAATCACGCCGTCCAATGTTTTTCAGACGGCCCCCATGCCACGCCCTCATCTTCTCCCTCGCCACGCCCGACGACGACGACGCCCTGCGCCGCCTGTTGCGGGAAAAAACGTTATGGAAGGCGGCATCAGCGTCAGCTTCCGCCGCGAACTGTCTTACTTCCTCACCTCGTCGGTTCAGGGCGATCAGGCGGAAATTTGCAAAAGGCTGCGATGCCGAAACGGGCGAAATCGCGGTCTTGGGCAGCCGCTTTCCCGCCGCGCCGCCTATTTCAACGGCAAACGGGAAACACTGGGCTATCTGGCCGACCTGCGCCTCAACCGCCACTACCGTTCCGGCCACCGCCTTTTCGGGGCTACCGCGAACTGGGCAACGTCATTGCCGCCGACCCGCTGCCGCTGCACACCAGCATGATTCTGCACGACAACGCCGCCGCCCTCTCCACCATCGCCGCCAACCGCCGCGGTATGCCGCACTACATCCCGCAAGGCTTGGTACACGCCGTTCATCCGCTTTGCCCGCCCGCGCCGCCCGATTGCGCCCTGAGGGGGTGGAACTCCGCTTCGGCCGTGCGGGTGAAGAAGGCGAACTGACCGATTTTTCTCAACCGCGAAGCTGCCCGCCACCAATTTGCGCCGCATTATGAACCGGCCGACTGGTACAACGGGCGGCTGCGCGGGCTGTCCGTCGGCGACGTCTGCATCGCGCGGTGGGACGGCCGGATTGTCGGCGCGCTGGCCGGCTGGGACCAGCACGGCTTCCGCCAAATCCATGTCGAACGGTACAACGGCCTGTGGCGTTTCGGGCAAAGCCGTTGTACAACGCCGCCGCCCGCCTGTTGCGCCTGCCGCTGCTGCCCGACGAAGGCGGGACGATACGCTACGGCTATCTGGCTTTGACCGCCGTCGAAAAAGACGATACCGACGTTTACCGCGCCCTCCTGCGCGCGCAATACATCCGCTTGCCGCAAACTCGGCTGGCACTACATGGTCGGCAGCCTGCACGAAAACGACCCGCTGCTGCCCGTCATGAACGAATATCCGCATCTGGCGGCGGGCGGCAGGCTGTTCGTCGTCGTCTTCGATACGCCACCCGAGCCCGACGGTCGCGTGCCCCTATGTCGAAGCGGCCACGCTACGGCGGGCGCGTTTGGAACGGCAGAGGCCGTCTGAAAACCGGTTTTCCGTTTCAGACGGCCTCTTATCGTAACTTCGCCGCGAAAACACCTGCCGCTAAAAATACCGCCTTCGGAACCGGCGGCATGTATGGCGGATTCACTTTAAACCAGCCCGATACTGCCCTGACTTTGCCGTACTGTTTGTACTGCCTGCGGTTTCGCTGCCGCGTCCTGATTTAAACTTGACCCACTATGATTTAAAGTGTTTTTCAGACGGCCACGGCGGCTTTGATGTGCGGGTGCGGGTCGTAATCACCAGTTCGAAATCTTCGAATTTGAAGTCGAACAGGTCGGTTACAGCGGGGTTAAGCTTCATCTTTTCGGCAGCGCGCGCGGTTCGCAGGCCAGCTGCAACTCGGTTTGCTCGAAGTGGTTGCTGTAAATCATGCGCGTCGCCCAGCGTGTGGACAATCGCCTGGCTGCAAAACCGCACACTTGGGGCAATCATCATGGTCAGAAGCGCGTAGCTGGCGATGTTGAACGGCACGCCGAGGAAGATGTCCGCGCTGCGCTGGTAGAGCTGGCAGGACAGTTTGCCGTCGGCAACGTGAACTGAGACAGCGCGTGGCGGGGCGGCAAGGCCATTTCGTCCACCAGCGCGGGATTCCAGGCCGATACAATCAGGCGGCAGGGAATCGGGGTTTTTCTTGATTTGCTCCACCACGTTGGCGATTTGGTCGAGTGGCGGCCGTCGGGCGTAGCAGTCTGCGCCACTGGTAGCCGTAAACCGGGCCCCAAGTCGCCGTTTTCGTCCGCCCATTCGTCCCAGATGGAAACGTTGTTGTCTTTCAGGTATTTGATATTGGTATCGCCTTTGAGGAACCACAGCAGCTCGTGGATAATCGAGCGCAGGTGGAGCTTTTTGCGGTCAAAAGCGGGAAACCCTGCGCCAAATCGAAACGCATCTGGTAGCCGAACACGGAGCGCAGTGCCGGTGCCGGTGCGGTCGGATTTATCGTGGCCGTTTTGCATGACGTGGCGCATCAGGCCGAGATATTGTTTCATGTGTATGTCCCTTCGGTTGAGGCCGTCTGAAAAATCCCGCTTCGCGCAAGATTGGTTTTCAGACGGCCTGAATGATGTTAGCCGCCGATGCAGATATTGTGGTTGTGCGGCGGCAGAATATAAAACACCAGCCAGGCCAGCAATACGGCAGCGGCTGGCAGCAGCGTTTTGGCGCGGACGGCGCAGGCGGGCAGGCAGCCAGCACAGGACGCTGAATAGAATCAAACTAACCAGCATCAAGGGGTAAAACGCCGTGCCCGCGATGTGCGTAGCGGTGGTCGTAGCATTCGAAGCTGCCGCCCACTATAAGCCGCGCCCAATATCAGCCAACCGGCGAAGTGCGCCGCCCATACGCCACGGGCCATGACGGCGGCCCTGATGAATATAAGGCAAATGGGATGTTTTGATGTTCAGACATCTCGGTTTCCTTTTTAAATTACGGATTCCGCCTCAGACGGCCTTTCCTTCAGGCAGGAACAGCGACATCGGTGAGCCGGTAAAGGCGAAGGTGGCGGCAATGGGCAACAGCGTATCCCACGGGATATAGCCTGCAAACAGAAAATCCGATCACAAGGCGATCAACCGACACCGCCAGCCCACCGACAGCACGGCGGAAACACCCGCCCCGCCCAACCGCGCCGTACCTTCAGGATGAAAGCAGTGCGGCGTAAGGCACGGTAATCGGCAGGCAGTAGAGTATCGAAGCCACCAGCAGCCCAAACACGCCAGGGTGCCGATACCTAAAATAAAATCGGGGAAATCGCCTCCCAACAAAAATGACTAACAGCACAAATCCTGCCACCTGCGGCGGCAGCGCGATTAAGGCCAAATTCCGAGCCAACGGCGACATATCGATTCCTTTCAAGCCGTCTGAAAATACGGATGCCGTTTTCAGACGGCCTTTTTCATCTTACCAATAGCTGACGAAGCGTTCCCAAATCGGTATCTTCTTTCGGAAATCGTGCTGCGCCGTGCCGACCATGATCAAACCGATGATGCGATCTTTTTCGCCGCAGTTCATGGCTTCGCGCAACACGGGGCTGCCGCACCACAGGCCGGTAATCCACACGTTGTCGTAACCCAGCGCGTTGGTGGCAAGCTGGACGGCATAAGCCGCCGCGCCCGCGCTCATCAGCCGTCTCCCATTCAGGCTTCGGTTTTTCGGCAGCGGTGTTCGGTGCGGCAATCACGGCGATAATCATGGGGGCGAAGTTGGCAACTTTTTCCGCTTTTCTCATCGCGTCCTCACCCAATTTCATCACTTCCACCGTTTCTTCCAACGCGCGGCGGAATTTCTGTTTCGCCTCGCTGCCCGTGATAACGCACGAAACGCCACGGTGTCAGGTTGCCGTGGTCGGGCACCTGGGTGGCCGCCTGAAAAACGGTTTCCAGCTCGAGTTCGTCGGGGCGGGTTCGACCAGTTCGCGCACCGAGCGGCGGGTGGTCAGCAAATCTAATGCGTCCATTTTGTTTTCGTTTTTCGTTTACTACTCTTTATCGGCAGGCAGGCCGTCTGAAAAATCATTCGCCCGTTCCACCTGTTCCCAGGTGCGCAAAATCAAATCGGGGTCGTTCGGTTTCAGCAGTTCGGCATCCGACAGCATGCGCCGCCAATGGCGCGCGCCGTTCGACCGTGCATCAGGCCGAGGTAATGGCGCGCCATGTGCCGCAAAATCGTGCCGCGTCCGGCGGCCAGTTGCGCGGCGGCATAATCTTTCAGACGGCCTGCCAGTTCGGCGTAGGAGACGGGCGCGCGGTCGTCGCCGTAAAAAGCCTGTCCCAGTCGCGCATCAGCATCGGATTGTGATAGCACTCGCGCCCGACCATCACGCCGTCCACATGCGTTGCAGGTGCGCGGCGATTTCGTCATTGGTTTTGATGCCGCCGTTGATGATGATTTCCAACGCGGGAAAACCTCGCGCTCAGGCGGTAGACATAATCGTAGCGCAGCGGCGGCACGTCACGGTTTTCCCTTGGCGAGAGGCCTTCCAGCCAGGCATTGCGGGCGTGGACGATGAAGGTTGTGTAATCGGTTTTTCCGCCAATGTGCTGACAAAATCGGCCAGCGGCTGATAATCGGTTTCGCGGTCGAGGCCGATGCGGTGCTTGACGGTAACATCGCAGTCGGGTGCGGCTTCCTGCATCGCGTTCAGGCAGTCGGCCACCAAATCCGCCTCCTTCATCAAGCACGCGCCGAACGCGCCTTTTCTGCACGCGCGGGCTGGGGCAGCCGCAGTTGAGGTTGATTTCGTCGTAGCCGTACGCGGCGGCTTTTGGCGGCCGCTTTGGCCAAATCCTGCGGCTCGCTGCCGCCCAGTTGCAGCGCGACGGGGTTTTCGCCGTCGTTTTTCAGCAGGAAACGGTCAGGGTCGCCGTAAATCACCGCGCCCGCGTTAATCATTTCGCTGTAAAGCCAGGTATGGCGGGTGATTTGGCGCGCCATATGGCGATAGTGCCGATCAGTCCAGTCCAGCATGGGGGCTACGGATAGGCGGCGAGGTGGCAATGTATTGTTTTTCATCGTCTTCTCAAGCCAGGAATTGCGCTCGGAATCGGCGGCACGGCTGTTGAGTACACGGTTTCCGTCGATTTTCAGACGGCCTGCGGCAAAATCAGCCACAGCCTGCGGCAGCAGTTGGTGCTCCACTTTCAAGACGCGCGCGGCGATGTCGTCGGCCATATCGCCGTCGAGAATCGGCACCACGCCCTGCGCAATCACGGGCCCGCAATCGGAGTTCGGGCGTAACGAAATGCACCGTGCAGCCGGCCACGCGGCAGCCGGCGGCCAATGCGCGTTCGTGGGTGTGCAGGCCGGTAAAGGCGGGCAGCAGCGAGGATGGATGCTGATCAGGCGGCCTTCGTACGGGCGCAGAAGGCGGGCGTGAGAATGCGCATAACCGCCAGCACGACCAAATCAGGGCTGATGGCGGTCAATCAATTCCATCATGGCGCGGTCGAAGGATTCGCGGTCGGGGAAGTTTTTGTGGTTCAGCGCGGCGGTGCGATGCCGCGCGATGCCGCCCACGCCAGATCCGGCGGCGTTTTCGTTGTTGCTCAATACGGCGCGGATGTCCGCATTCGGAACGGCGGCCTCGACGACGGCTCCGCAGCTATTGCTGCCGCGTCCGGAAATCAGGATGACGATGTTTTTCATAACGGAGAAATCGGATTGGGAAAGATGATTCATGGCTCTAGGGCGGCGTATTTTAGCCGAAAGGCCGTCTGAAAACACCTTTAAATCGCGCAACCTGCTGTTCAGACGGCCTCCCGCCGCATCAGGCCGTCTGAAAACGGCAGCCGCTTCCGCTATAATCCGCCCGTCCCTTTCTTTAAATTGCCGCCGCCATGAATGACGACGAATTCCAAACCGCAGCTGCCGATGCCGCAGTCGAACTGCTCCGCCGCCTTTACCCTGCCGCCGCCGAGGTGTGCGCCCCGTTTTTACTCCGACTTTTCGCCGCGCTGGAAGACGGCCACAGCTTTATCCGGCTGACCGACGAAGAAGCTGGAACACTGGCGCAGGCCGCGCCGCTGACCGATTCAAAAGGCCTTGCCCGCTGGTTTTTGCGCGGGCGTCGGCTGTTCCTCGGCCGCTTCTACCGGCTCGAACGCGACTTGGCCGGCGAAATCCGCCGCTGGCCGTCCCGCCGGCCGAAGTCCCCCGAAACCGCCCGCGCCGCCGAATTGCTGGCGGAATGGTTTGCCAAGCCGGCAGCGAAGGCCAGCAGACCGCCGCCGCGCTGGCCCTGCTGCAAAACTTCATCTTAATTTCCGGCGGCCCCGGCACGGGCAAAACCACCACCGTCGCCAAACTGCTCGCCCTGCTCTGCCAGGCCGCGAACGCCTGCCGCATCGCGCTGGCCGCGCCAACGGGCAAAGCGGCGGCACACTGGCGCGCGCCCTGCACAAAGCCTTGGCGGATTTTCCTTTCAGATGACTCAAACGGCACCCTATCGGCACTCGAAGGCCAAACCGTCCACCGCCTGTTGAAACTGCGCCCTCCGCAAATGCAGCCGCAGTTTGATGCCGACAACCCGCCGCCGCTCGACATCCTGATTATCGACGAAGCCTCGATGCTCGACCTCGCCCTGATGCTCAACCTCCTGCGCGCTGTGCCCAACAGCTGCCGCGTCATCCTGTTGGGCGACGAAAACCAGCTCCCTTCCGTCGGCGCGGGCGCGGTATTGGCCTCTTTGGCACAAACCACCATCTTGGACGGTGAAACGGCAGGCCGTCTGAAAACCCTGCTGCCGCAACGCGAAAACCCTTTTCAGACGGCCTCAAACCCGCCCGCGCTTTCGGCCAACACCGCCCGCCTGACCGTCAGCCACCGTTTCGGCGAACACAGCGGGTTGGGCTGTCTGGCGCGTGCGGTGTGCGCCGGAGACGCGGAAACCGCTTGGGCGCAGTTCGACCGTTTCCCCGGCCAACTGTCCGTCCGCACGGCCTCCGTCGAACAACTGGCCGCCGACTTCTGCCGTCAGCAGGCAGACTACTGGCAGGCCGCCGACCATGCCGACATCGCGGCCGCCTTCGACTGCCAAAGCCATCTGGCCGTACTGGCGGCAAGGCGCGACGATGCCGCCCGCTTCAACCTCGCCTGCCGCAACCATCTGCAACGGCACGGGCGCATACCGGCGGATGCACAATGGTTTGCCGGACAAGTCATCATGATAGAACGCAACGACTACCCGCTCGGCCTCTTCAACGGCGACATCGGCCTGATCCTGCGCGATACCGACGGCGGCGACGGTGCGCTGGCGGCCTATTTCCCCGACGGCGGCACATACCGAAAAATCCCCTCAGCCGCCTGCCCGCCTACGAAACCGCCTTCGCTATGACCGTGCACAAAGCCAAGGCTCCGAATACCGCGACGTTTGGCTGCTGCCGCCCGCCGATGCCGAAAGCCTCAACCGCGCCCTGCTCTACACCGCCATCACCCGCGCCCGCGAAAAATTTACCCTTTTGTCGGCGGCAGGCATGCGCTTTGCCGCCGCCTGCAACCGTACCCTGAAAACCCGCCGCAGCGGCCTGCGCGACATGCTGGCGGATAAAACGGAACGGATATAGGCAAAAGGCCGTCTGAAAAATACCGGCCGCCGTATGCGGTTGAGTGTAAAAAAACGGCCCCACAGCCTGTATAATCCACATAAACCTTACCGGACAAAAAATAACCATGAAACGAATATTGTGCTTGATTTTGCTGGCCTTATCCGGCACTGCGGCAGCGCAGTCGTGCGAAGCGGAAGTGGCGCGCGCCGATTTGAGGGGCTTTGAAATTGGGCGAACCTTTGGCGCAGTTCAAAAAACGGTTTCCCCAAGCGAACGACACGACGGCCGCGCTTGAAAAACGCCAAACGGACGAAGGAGGAATTAACCTTATCGAAAACGACCACCCATTGGGCAAAGATATAAATTCTGCCTTCTTGATTTATAAGAATAGGAAAATCAAAGACATCACCCTATTCCTCCACTACAACAAGCGAAAACCCTTTTACCGTGCGTGCGGAACAGGCGAAAAAGCAGTTCAGGCTGCCTGAAAAAGGATGGCAGGCATTTGACAATGGGCAGCAGATTTACCGCCGCCAAGATTACAAATGGGTGCTGACGGAACTGGTTGAGGCCGACGGCACGCAGATTTTTGAGCATCCTCGTTGGATAAGGTTGCGGGGGAATAGGCCGGTTAATGGCTGAAAAAGCCGTCTGAAATGCGTGCAGTACGGCGGCCAACCCTGCAAAACGTTGTCCGCACCATCCTTGCCGAAACTACCGACCAAACTTTTACACAGCCAAAAACCATTAAATATCCGTACTGCATAAGCAACATCATCCATACCGCCGTTTCCATCGCGAGCCGCACCATGCCCAGAGCCACCTTCTACGTCCACATAACCGACCCCACCGCCTTCGCCTGCAAACTCACCCGCCGGGCCTGCGGCCAAAACGAACGCCTGCTGATTTGGTGCGGCAGCGAAGCGGAAATGCGCCGCTTGGACAAAGAGTTGTGGCAAGACCCGCCCGAAAGCTTCCTGCCACACGAAATATGGATTGAAGAACACATCATCCGCAAGATGCCGCCGCCGTTTTGGCCTGCGGCAACCGCCTGCCGCCCCTGCCCGAAGGCACCGTCGTCCTCAACCTGACCGACGACTTCTGGCACACGACGCAACCGCTGCCGCAACGCGTGCTCGAAATCGTCGGCAACAGCCCGGACGAACTGGCCGGAGCAAGGGAACGCTTCCGCGCCTACCGCGACGCGGGTTTCACCGTCGAACACCACAACATGCAGGGAAAAGGCCGTCTGAAAAAACATGGAACAGCCTGACTTCTTCGCCATCCCCAGCCCCTGCATCGGCGTCTGCCGCGCCAACAACAAAGGCTACTGCATCGGCTGCCTGCGCAGCCGGGAAGAACGTCTCTACTGGCAGCAAATGAACGATGACCAAAAACACCAAGTCATGCGCCTGCTGGCCGTACGGCGCATCGAACAGGCCAAATGGGAAAAAGGACGGGATTTCGGTACAACGCCCGAACAGGAAAACTTCGAATTCGATTAGCCCCGACCGTCAGCCCGATTGAGGCCGTCTGAAAAACCACTTCCCAATCTTTCCGACAGGAAACATTCATCAAGGAAACCACCATGAAATATCTGACCCTTCTGTTACTCTCTGCCGCCGCACCCGTCTTTGCTGGCTCATCCAGCATCTATTTAAACAACTGACTACCAACACGTTTTTCGCCACCCCCAGCGGCAATATCCTATGTGGCGGCAACAGCTATAAACACGCCAAGGCCGACAAACGCTATACCAACGACTTGTATTGCTTCATCGGCCTTTAACAAAGCCATGCCGAAACGCTGTGAAAAACAAGGCGAAGGCTTGGACTTCACGCTTAACGCCAAAGGTAAAAGCTGCCATGAGCTGCGCGGGTTTCGAATTTGTCCCTACAACGAAGGCTACGAAAAACACGCGTACTGAAATACGGCGAAACCATCAGCGGCAACGGTTGGAGCTGCCGCAGCGAAACATCGGGCTTAAGCTGTAAAAAACAACGACGGCCACGGCTTTTCAATCAACCGCCAAGAATACCGCCTGTTTTAACTATTCAGGCTGCGCCCTGCTTTTGCCGAAGGCCGTTTTCAGACGGCCTCCGTTTGAAAGGGCATGCTTTTGCAACTATAAAAAGCATTGTTGAGAAAATCGAAAAACGGCTGTCGATAACCGACAGCCGTTTTGCTTTCATTTGTTCAAATGGTTTAGAACCATGCTTTGATGGCGGCAGCCGTACCGGCAATACCGCCGATCAAGCCAACCGCACCTGCGGCAGTACCCATTGCACCATTGATTTGATCACGTTTGTTGGCGCGTTTCTCGCGTTCCAATGCCAATTCTTCGGAAAACGTTTTGACGCTGACGTCTGTGTTGTTCCAGTTCCGCACGGGACAACTGGGCAGAAGCACGGTTACGGGCCGGCTTTGATGGCAGCAGAATCATCACCTACAGCCAAATCGCCGACAGAGCTTTCCCTGAGCGGCGCAGCCGGTTAAAATGATTGAAGTCAGAAGGACAAGCGCTAGTTTATTTTTCATAATAAATACCTGAAATACGAAAAACAAATCGAATAAATCTAAAGATTAATGAAGGATATAGACTTTTCTGTTGCCATAAGCACGGTTAATGGCATCGGCCTCATCCATCATTTCTTCACGGCGCTCCCTACGACGCTCCGCACGCTCCGCACGCTCATCGTTCTGAACACGGCGCGAATCAGCCTGCATTGCGGCCTCTTGCCCGGAGAAGGAATGAAAACGCTGGCTGCCGTAAGTAACGCAACCTGTCAGTGACAATAAAACAGCACATACCAAAAACAGTCTGTTTGACCATAGTTTAAAACCTCACATTTAAAAAGCTTACATTACCATTCTGCATTAAAGATTTGTAAATTTCAAATTTAAATAAAACATTAAAGCATGATGTTTAATAAAAAAATATTTAATTAACACAGGGTATCGGATAGTATTAAATAATTGAATATATTATTTTTAAACGTCTAAGTCCCTATTTATCCAATTTGACAGCGAAAAATAGACATACTGTTTTTACCTTCAAGTACAACATATATAACAGGGAGCCAGCCATTATGCCGACTCCCCTGTTTGCCCGATGCTTTATCGGTCTGAATTATGCAACGATTTCCACCGGCCGTGGTCATCGCAATGATCGCCGTGCTGGTGATGCAGACGGCCGTTGACCAAGTAATCGATATGGTCGCCGTGAGGGACAGCTTCATGTCCGCAACCTTCTCCGTGAACATGGCCCGCACAGGTATCGAGCGGGATGCAGGCATCGGGGTTGGTTTTCGATTTACCGGCAGGGTGTGCTCGTCGTAATGGCCGTTGTGCTCGTGGTGCAAATGGCCGTCGTGCAGGTAGTCGATATGGCCGTCATGTTTGATGGCGGTATGACCGCAGCCGCTGCCGTGAACATGGGCGTGGTCGTGATGAATGGTGCAGTGTGTCACGATGCTTCCTTCGATTTGATTAAGGTCGGGCATGGTCTTACCCGGTTTTTAGGGAAACGCGATAATAGTCTCCCAAAACGGAAAAAGTAAATACCTAAGCATATGTTTTTATGAAAATTTTGTTATAGTATATCAACCGCTGCCTATTATTCTCCGATGGCCGCCTGCCCAAGTCCGACTTCATGCGGGTTGAGCCGTGCCCGCTCTTCCTGACCCAGCCCGATGGCTTTTTCTCAGGCGGGTCATGTAGGCGTTTACGTCCAATCCTCGGCCGTAACGTTGCGCTTCCCAAATGGTTTCGGCCAAAGCTTCCATCATGTGATGCTCCGCCCGCACCCAGTCGCCGTTATGGCGGGTGCACAGGGTCTGATGGATGGAGCGGATGCCGGGCGGCTGGTCGATGGCAGCCTGTTCTCTGTATCGAGAGGTGCAACGAAAGGTGGAGGAAGGGTTTTCCTGCCGCCTTCCGGTTTTCCATTCCGTGTCCAGATAGTCCTCGATGTTTTCCAGATAATCGGCATATTCCTGATGGGCTTCGAGAATCCGCAATGCTTTTTGCTGCAATGCGTCCAGTTGCAGCGGGTGGGGAAACTGCCGCCAAACGTCGGCGAAGAAGCGGCGCACATCGTGGGTGTTTACGTCATACATGGTTTGCTTTTTCCGTAAAAGGCCGTCTGAAAAATGGTTTGACCCGGCAAAACGCTTTTTCAGACGGCGTGTATCGTTATTCGGCATTTCAGCGGAATCCGCCCTGCCTTTTCCTTTTGCCTTTGCGCTGCTGAGCCTGCATTTCCTGCATGGCCTTCATCTGCGCCTGACGGGCGTTCGGGTTGAACATCGACATTTCTTTAAAGGCTTTGTGCGCATCGGCTTCGGGGCAGTTGTTGTTCGCCATGCAGTAAATCATCACTGCATCTTTTTGCGCCTGGTCCGCCGCTGTTAGTACATGCGGCGCAGGTCGGCCGGATTGATGCGCCCGCTCTCGGGGTCGATGTTGAATGCTTTGAGGCGTTCGGTAAACTGGCGGCGTTGGCGTTTGATGACCCACACGGCCAAGAGTGCGATAACGGCAATAATGCCCAGTACGTTGAGCAATGCCACCCACCATCTGACGCCGAACAGTATCAGGATGCCGATGATGACGGCAGCGATAACCGAGATGCGGATGGCGGGTTGGATAAACATTTTCGGGTTCATGTCTGTCTCTTAAATTTGTGTTTGGTTCGAAGTGCGGATTGTAAACCGAATTAACCTTTTTCGGCATCTTTTTCAGACGGCCTCAACGGCAGGTTCACATATTTCGATATTGCCGTACGGTCCGCTTCATTGACGGCAACGGAAACGCTGAGACCGCTAAGCCGTAAACCATTTGGCGGAAGGCCGCCCAAGCATCGCCGTCCTCCGCGCCCTTTATCATCCGGTCGATACGGGCGCACTCCTGCAATGCGCCGATCAGGGCGGCTGACGGACAGCCGCTTGACGGCCAACGGGGCGAGTGTCTGTTTATCGCCCCACAGGCGCAGGCTGTTGCGCACAGACTGTACGCTCTGCCCCTGTTTGAATGCGGCGGCCAGCCTAATCAGGGATACGGATGTCTTCGGCCACCGCCCACAGCAGCAGCACGGGTTCTTCCCCTTCGGCCTCCAAGCCTTCCAGCAGATGCAAAGTCCGTACGGCATCGCCTTTCATCCAGGCCGACGCCAGTTGGAATACGTCAAACCGCGCCACATTCGCCACGGCCAGCTCGGCATCCGCCACGCTGATGATGCTGCCGCTCGGGTGCAGCAAAGCCAATTTGTCGATTTCCTGTTTGGCTGCCAGCAGGTTGCCTTCCACCCGCTCGGCAAACAGGGGTCAAGGCATCGGCCTCAATGTCTAATCCCGCGTTTTTCAGACGGCCTTTAATCCAAGCAGGCAGTGCGTTGCCTGAAACAGCTTTGGCTTCCAACACCACGCCCTGCCGTGCCATCGCCGCAAACCATTTGGCCTGTGTCTGCGCCTTTTCCAGTTTGGGCAGCATGACGACGGTTACAGTATCGTCGGGCAGGTTTTCCGCCAGGGCTCAGCAATGCCTCGCCGCCAGTTTTTCCCCGGCTTGCCATTCGGAATATGAATTCCATCAGCTTCAAGTCTGCAAACAAACCCATGCTGTTGGCAGATGCGAGCATTTCGTTCCAGTCGAAGGCGTTGTCCGCAGTGTACACCCTCGCGGTTCAAATAACCCCTGTTGCTTGGCGGCGGCACGCAGTTTGTCCAACGCTTCCACGCGCAACAGGTCTTCTTCGCCGTGGATGACGTAAAGCGGTTGCAACTTGTCGGCGGCGGATATGTGTTCGATGTTTTGGACGGCCATAATGAAAAACCGGTTCGGGCGTTGGGTAAAACGATATGAAACCGCCGGAAAGCAATCCGGCGGCTGATTTATTGGTCGACGGTAATTTTTTTCCGATGCCTCGCGATCCAGTTTTTGCTGCAACGTATCGCACGGCGTTTCGCAATCGCACATTTTTTTCATGCCCAGCGCGGTAATACCGCCGCAACTGCCCTTAATCGAGCGTTTGGAAAAATATAACCGACCGACATGCCCAATATAATCAATAAAAACAGACCGAAAGTCAGGAGGATGGTGCTCATGATTTATCCTTGTCGCGTAGCAGTTGTTTGAATGCGGAAGACATTTCCGTGCGGTAGCCGCTGCCGTCGCGGATAATCAAGAATACCGCCAAACCCCTGCTGTTCCGGCAAGCTGCAGGGCGCGCTGCTCGCCCAATACGAACAAGGCGTGGAAAGGCCGTCGGCGGTGGTCGCGCTGTCGGCAATCACGCTGACGGAGGCGAGGTTGTGGCTGATTGGTGTGTGTTTTTGCGGGTCGATGATGTGCGACAACCGCCTGCCGTGCGCATCGACATGGAAATTGCGGTAGTCGCCCGAAGTGGCCAGCGAATGATTGGCCAGCGGAACGACGATTTGCGTATTGCCGCCTTTGCAGGATTTGCGGCTGCTCGATGCCGATGCGCCAAGTTTCGCCGCGTTCGTTTTTGCCGCGCCCGCGCACTCGCCGCCGATTTCCACCAAATAGTTTTTCAACACCCAGGCCTTCCAGATGGATGGCCAGTTTGTCCACGCCGAATCTTTTCGCAATCGAGGAAAGGTCGAGATAGGTGCCGGCGACTTTTTTTGGCCAGCGTCTGTTTTCCACTCCCGCCGGCCAGGATGATTTTTATCCGTACCGACCACGGCGGAAGCCTGCCGGATTTGCTCGTCCGTCGGTTCGCGGGTAACGGTTTTGTCAGGCCCGAAGCCCCACAGATTCACCAACGGCCCGACGGTAACGTCCAACGCGCCTTGGGTGAGGCCGTTCAAACGGAAGGCTTCGGCGGTAACGAAGGCAAAATCAGCGGAAATTTCCATCGGCTCGCCGACAGCCTGCAACTGATTGAAGCGGCTGATTTCGGACGACGGATCGTAAGTGGACATTTGGCGGTTTACTTCAACCAGCAATTTGTCCAAATCGGCTTGCACCTGTTCGGGGGGCGGTAAATCTTTGAGGCCGTCTGAAAGATATTTGACGGTATAGGTCGTGCCCATGGTCTTGCCCTGCAAAACCACGGCCTGCCGTCTCGGCGGATGGGCCGCAGGCGGCAAGCAGGACGATGAAGAAGAATGAAAAGAAAAGACGGATGGCGGACATAAATCGAAATACGGCGGTAGGTAGCAAAACCCCTGAATAACTCAGGGGTTTTTGCAAAGATTGGCGGAGTAAGAGGGATTCGAACCCTCGATGCAGGTTGACCCCATGCCTCCTTAGCAGGGAGGTGCCTTCAGCCTCTCAGCCATTACTCCGTGTTCAGAACCGCGGACTATACGGAATTTGCCCGCCTCTGTCAATCGCCACCGCCGCTTTTTCAGACGGCCTGGATTTAAGCAAATGAAATGTTAAGGAATTAAGGCATTATCAAATCGTCCGCATACGGCAAACCCGGCTAGCGGCTGATCTGTCCGCCGATATAGTAGCCGCCGCTTCATAGGTTTGCCCTATGCTGCCGCTTTTGGCCTTCCACGCGGTACACCTGTCTCGGCGGCGGATTGTGGCGCGGATAGCAGCGGCGGCGGTTGCCCCTGTCGTAATAACAGTCGTAACCGCCCTGATAGGCGGAAGCCGGGGTGGCGTCGCCGTAAACGACGGTGGTGCCCGGCGGGGCGTTGATGGTTACGGTTTTGTTGATGGTGGTGCGGCTTTCCACGGGCAGGTCGATGGCGGCATAACGGCCGTACGGCGTTTCGCTGTACACGCAGCCCGCCAACAGCAGGGCGGATACGGCAGCCAGATATTTGGTTTTCATCATTTACTACTCCTTTTTCAGACGGCCTTCCGGTGCCGTAACAAGGTTATTGCGGCAGACGGTAATGGCCGGTGATTTTGTAGCGTCGGAGGATGTTTTCTTCACGGGTCCCACGTCCGATGTTGTGCAAAATAAGCGGCTCTCCTCCCGCGCTTTTGCGGTCGGAAACGATGCCTATGTGGGTAAGGGCCGCGCCCCAAATCCCAGGTAACGATGTCGCCGGCCAGGAATTTTTCGTCATGGGTTTGATAGCCTTTGCGTTGGAAATAGGTGGCGATGTTGGGTACGCGGCGGTGGTCGATGTTGCGGTCGGGCTGGGTCAGGCCCCATTTTTCGGGTGGCGGCAAAATTCTTGCTCATGTCTTCGTGTATCAATTGCTGCAAATCGATTTTCTGCCGCCGCAGCGAACGGATGACGACATCGGTACACACGCCTTTGTGTACGGGCACATCCCCATCGGATAGCCGATATTGCTGTAGGCGGGATCGTAGGCGGTGGTGCGGCCGACTTTGCTGGCGCGCCTCCCACACCAGCTTTTGCGCTGAGACGGCATGCGCCTGGACGGCAACCATCGAAAGAGCCAGTGCGAATATTTTTCATCCGTATCGCCCTACTTTTTGTCTTCATTCCTTCCCCTGCGCGGCCGTCCGTTTTCAGACGGCCTGAAAAACATTCGAGCCGCCGTAAAGCCGGCAGCTCCGTTTTGTTTATTGACTCAACACGTCCACACCTTTGGGCGGCACGAATTTGAAATTGCCGCGCGATAAGTTGGGATGGGTGTTCACATTGCTGAATTTGATGCTGGTCTGATTGCCGAAACCGTCTTTCAGCTCCATGGCCGCCAGCGTGTCGCCCTTGAAACCGATGCGGATAAACTGATATCCGGCATTGTTTTTCTTCGGCGTGGCGAGCACATAATCAATGCCGTCGCCGGAGCCGTCTTCCTTCAGGCTGTAACTGGAATCCAAAGCGTTTTTTTGTCCGACAAGATGGAGGCGGGGCTGTCGCCGATGGCCTCGCGACTGGTCGGATTTGGTTACCTGTTTCAAATCGACATCGTACAGCCAAATATGCTGGCCGTCGCCGACTATCGTTTGCTTATAGGGTTTGCTGTATTCCCAGCGGAAGAGGCCGGGGACGCATGATTTGGAACGTACCGCCGGAAATTTGCGTTTTCTTTTTGTTTTTCACGGTTTGGCTGAACGAGCCGCTCAACCCGTCGGCATCGGCATTGAATTTTTTTCAAGGCGTCGATTCCGCCCGCCTGCGCCGCGCCGATTGCCAGGCCCAACATAGCGGCAGCGAAGAATTTCGAATAAGTCGTCTGTTTCATTAAACATTTCCTTACGGCTGGATTGCAACAAAGCGGCAGTATAAAAGCCTATCTTCAAACGGGCAAGTGCTTCGGAACGGGTTTAATTTTTGTAAAGCCGTTAAGGATATGTATTGACTGCCGTTTTATTTTCAGACGGCCTCAAGCTTTGACATTTATTTAATTCCCCGCCCGGGCCAGATACGGCCTTCCGGGGTTTGACCTTATAATAGCGGTTTTTCGCCGTCGGGAAACTTTATGCACTCCCTTTATTCACTGCTCGAACAGGCACTTTTTGTCCCGCGACCCGGAACAAAAATGCCGACTGGTGCGCGAACTGGCCGAGCGTTCGGCACAACGCCCGCCTTTGAGAAGAATGCCGCGCCGCCGTTGGATTTCCGCGAAGCCGGCCGGCCGGACAAACCCAATCTGGTTCCGCCTTCAGCCGTTACGCCGCGCAAAATGAATACGCCGGAAGGTTATGCCGCGATGCTGCACGCCATCTGCCACATCGAATTCAACGCCATCAATCTCGCGCTCGATGCGGCCTACCGTTTCCGCCTGATGCCCGACGAATTTGTGTACGACTGGATAAAGGTGGCTTTGCGAAGAGGAATACCATTTCCGCCTGATGTCGGGCCGTCTGAAAGCCTCCGGCTATGCCTACGGCGATTTCGACGCGCACAACCACTTATGGGACATGGCCTACAAAACGGCTTTCGACCCCCTGCTGCGGATGGCGTTGGTACCCAGGGTGCTGGAAGCGCGCGGCTTGGACGTTACGCCCGGCATACGCGCCAAAGTGGCGCAACGCGGCGATACGGAAACATGCGGTGTTTTGGACATCATTTACCGCGACGAAGTCGGCCATGTGAAAATCGGCAATTACTGGTATCAGCATTTGTGCCGCCAACGCGGCTTGGAACCGATGGCCTTGTTCCGCAACCTGTTGTCGCGTTACGACATGTTCGTATTTCGGGGATATGTGAATCTGGATGCGCGGGAGAAAGCCGGCTTCAGCCGGTTTGAACTGGATCTGCTGCACGATTTCGAACAGAGCATGAAGACGGACAACCCGCCCGAAGGGAAACAGGCCGTCTGAAAAGACACGGCGGAACGGATGGGATTAGCGGGTACGGTCGAAATAATGACGGCATTTCGCGCCGCAACGTTCGAACAACTTGCGGCAGAAAGGCAGCAGCGGCGAAGCAAACAATACCGATGCCGCCAAAGCAACCGTTATCACGATCTGCCTGCGGCTTGGCAAACACAGTAAACCGGAACACCTGCTCGGCAATATAATTGACGGCACAAGTAAACAGCACGATATAAATCAGCCCGACAGCGGCCAGCAGCATCGGACAGAGGACGGAGCGTTTCATAGTCCAAAACCAAACACAGCGAAGGCGTTATTATAGGCAGCCGAACCGCCAAGTAAAGCAATGGCGGCATTAAATCGGGTAAAGATTAACGGCATATCACGCCGACAAACGGCAAATTATTATCATATCGAACACACCACCTGCCCCCGCAGGTCAAAAGGCCGTCTGAAAAACCGCCCCGCTTTCAGACGGCCTCCAGCACTTTGCCCAACCCCGGGCGGTTTCAAACCAACGGAAACACACCATGAACAACACAACAGCCGAACGCCTGAAAAATCTACGGACAACTGATGCGCGCAGACAAACCCATCGGCACCATGCTGCTGCTGTGGCCGACCCTGTGAGCATTGTGGATTGCGGCACAAGGCATGCCGGACTTGACCATCCTCTCAGCCTTCGTCATCGGCACCTTCCTGATGCGCAGCGCGGGCTGCGTCATCAACGACTTTGCTGACCGCAACTTCGACGGCGCGGTCGAGCGCACCAAAAACCGGCCGTTCGCACGCGGCGCAGTCGGCAAAAAGAAGCACTGTTGCTGACCGCCGCGCTCTGTCTCGCCGCCGCGCTCTGCCTGCTGCCGCTGAACCGCCTGACCTGGCTGATGAGCCTGCCCGCACTGTTTTTTTGGCCATGAGCTACCCGTTCACCAAACGCTTCTTCCCCTGCCCCAACTCTACCTCGGCCTGGCCTTCTCCTTCGGCATCCCGATGGCCTTTGCCGCCGTTACCGGCCACGTCCCGCCCACCGCCTGGCTGCTCTTTGCCGCCAACGTCCTGTGGACGCTGGCCTACGACACCGCCTACGCCATGGCCGACACAGAAGACGACCTCAAAATCGGCATCAAAACCTCGGCCATCACCTTCGGCCGCCGCGATGCCGAAGCCGTACTCGCCTCGCCACCTCGGCTTCACCGCCCTCATGATCTGGCTGGGCCTGACGATTTCCCGCCGCCTGGCCGTATTGGCCCGCCGTCCCCTGGCCTCTACTGGCAAATCAAACAATACCGCGCCATCCGGCAGCGCGACCGCAACGCCTGTTTCCGCGAATTCCTGGCCAACAACCGATTGGGCGCACTCTGGTTTGCCGCCCCTGCTGGCCAACTACCTCTATTTCAAAATCGCCGCCTTTACCTTCGGACAATAAACCGCCGCACATCCTAAAGGCCGTCTGAAAAGGCCGTCTGAAAAACTGCCGGACAACCTTTCAGACGGCCTATCGATGCCGCGCCCCTCAGGCAAAAATTAAGTTAATTTATTACCCCGTTCAGTAAAAATAAAACCGCCCCTGCCCTGCTGCTACAATTCGGGCCGTCTGAAAACGGCGTGACCGCCGAAAACGCACCACCATGAAGCACAAGAAAAAACTCGCCACCCTCACCGCCGCCTGCGCCTTTATCGGCCTATGGCCTGTATCCCGACCGCCATCCCGTTTACCCCGCAAGCGACCACTACGACCCGGAAACGCAAACCTTCTTCAATCCCGAACCGCAGCAAAAGCCGACCGGTCTGGCTGGCGCGTTTTGGAAAAATCCTGACCGACCCGCAGGCAACCCGCCCGCCCAAACCCCCTGCCCACCGTCAAACCCGACTGGCCCGCCTTCCTCGCCGCCCCCGAAGGCAAAAAGCCGCTTTGTCTGGTTCGGCCATTCCACCCTGCTGATGCGCATCGGCGGGCAAACCGTCATCACCGATCCCGTATTCGGCGATTCCGTTTCACCCGTCCCCGTCATGATGAAACGCTTTCAGCCCGCCCCCGCCGAAATCGGCGAACTGCCGCCCGTCGATGTCGTCCTGATTTCCCACAGCCACTACGACCACCTCGAAAAAGACAGCGTGCAGGCACTCAACTCAAAAAGCGCAGCCACTTCGTCGTCTCGCTCGGCATGGGCGTACTGCTGGAAAAATGGGGCGTGCCGCGCGAACGCATCACCGAACTCGACTGGTGGCAGCATACCGAACGCAACGGCATCCGCTACACCGCACTACCTGCCCGTCACGATTCATCCTGAACCCCGACCGACCACAACCAAGCCCTGTGGTCGAGCTTCGCCATCGAACACGGCAACGAAAAAATTCTATTTCCACGGCGACTCCGCCCACGGCAGCCATTTCGACAAAATTGCCGAAAAAAATTCAACGGCTTCGACATCGCCTTTATTGAAAAACGGCCAATACAGCGAACATTGGCCCAACAACCACCTCTTCCCCGAACAAACCGCCCGCTATGCGGCACAACTCGCCCAAACGTTTCATGCCCATCCACTGGGGCGCGTACTCGATGGCCTTGCACGCTTGGAACGAACCCCTGCTGCAAAGCCTCCCGCTGGCGCGCAGCCTGGGCGTGAACCCGCTGACCCCGCTGATGGGGCAGGGTATTCGATGCCGACACCGCCACGCAAGACTGGTTTGCCGAACCCGACAACGAATAAAGCCAATCCCGTCTGACCAGTGCCGTCTGAGAGCCTATCCCCATGTTTTCCCCGTCATGACGGCCCTTCCGCATCAAAGTCCTGCCCGACAAATGGCCGATAATTGAGGGGGCGCAGGAAACGGCAGGCTTCACCGCTTCAATCAGATGCCGGAATCCCAAGATGCCGCCGGTACGGATACCCTCATCCTTCAAACCCGTTGTACAATCCGCCGTCAAAAACTTTCAGACGGCATCACGGGTACGCGCGTCGGTCGGCAATACATTTTTTTAACCGATGATGAAACGCCCCTAAACCGCCCGTCCCCATCCAACTGCAAACTCAAACCCGAAACCATGCCCATCCTCCCGCTTTTAAACCGTTCCCCCGATTCCCTGTTAGCCGAAGGCTGGACAGCCTCGCAGTTTTCCCGCCGCCACGCTCTCGCTGGCCGCGCGTTTGCGTGCGCACTAGGTGCAGGCCGCCGCGCTGTGGTTCGACGATGCGGCGCGGTTTGCTTCCGCGCTGCTGGCTGCGTGGCTGGCGGGGGCGGAGTGTATCTGCCGCCGAATCTGGCGGAGGAAAAACCGCCGTTGGGCGGAAGCGGGCGGGGCGGTGTGGTTGAGCGACGTGCCGGAAGTTTGCAGACGGCCTCTGGCTGTACTGACGGGGCGGCGGAGCAGGCAGCCGCGCCCGGCGGAAGCGTTGGAATGGCCGTCTGAAAAACGTGCTGTATCTGAAAAACTTCCGGCTCTTCGGGCGAAGCGAAAGTGGAAACCAAAACCCGCGCGCAGATGTTGGCCGAAGCGGCGGCGTTGGTCGAAAGGCTACCTGAAAGCTGGCGCGGCCTGGCCGCCGTGGGCAGCGTGAGCCCGCAGCATTTATACGGGCTGACCTTCCGCGTGTTCGTGTCGCTGGCGGCAGGGCTGGGCAATCGGGCGGCGGCAGTGCGTGTATCCCGAATTGCTGCTGGCCGATTTCGCGCCGCGAGTGCGTGTGGATTGCCAGCCCCGCGCTGTTGAAACCGTTTGGGCGAAGGGGCGCGATTGGGCGCGGCTGCGGCAGAAATGTGCGCGGCATCATCAGCGCGGGCGGGATGCTGCCGGAGGCCACCGCCGCGCTGCTGCAAGAGAAGCTGGGCTTTGCCCCGCACGATGTGTACGGCAGCACGGAAACCGGCGTCATCGCGCTGCGGCAGGGCGGTGCGTGGGAATTGCTGCCCGCAGTGGAGGCTTCGGTAAACGCAGAAAAACATTTTTCAGGTAGCCTCGCCGTGGAGCGGCGGGTGCGGCAAACCGCCGATGCGGTGCGGCTGGACGGCCGCCGGCTGGAGCTGCTCGGCCGCCAAGACCGCATCATCAAGCTGGAAGATAAACGCGTGTCGCTGGCGCAGCTGGAGCACGATTTGCTCGCCCACGCCTGGGTGGCCGACGCGCATTGCGCCCGCCATCCGCAGCACGGCCGGATTGCCGCCTGGGCGGCACTTTCCGCCGAGGGTATTGCCGCAGCTGCGCGAGCAGGGCGCGCCGCCGTGGTGCAAACCCTGAAACAGCATCTGGCCAAAACGCAAGACACCGCCGCGCTGCCGCGCTATTGGCGTTTTGCCGCCGCCCTGCCGCGCAACCCGCAGGCGAAAATCCGCGAACAGGATTTTCAGACGGCCTTTACCGTGCCGCAAACCGCGCCGCAATGGGCTTTGCTGCACGCAAACGAAGAAACGCGCGAATATGCGTTTGAAGGCATGGTGCCGCTGGATTTGACGTATTTCGGCGGCCATTTCGCCGATTTTCCCGCTGGTGCCCGGCGTGATTGAAGTGCAGTGGGCGATGGATTTGGCGGCACGCTTCGACTGGGGCAGACAAAACGGTGCAACACATCGAAAACCTGAAATACCAGCACTTTTCGTGCGCCCGCACGACACCGTGCAGCTCACGCTGCGGCACGACGCGGCGAAAAACAAAATCCATTTCGCCATCAGGCAGGGCGACACGCCTTGCGCTTCGGGCAGGGTGGCGTTGCATGACTAGGCTCGCGTGGCTGTATGCCCTGCTGCTGGCCTTCGCCGCCGCATGGCTGGGCTGGGGATAGCGCAGGGAGGCCGTCTGCAAACCGACCTCACCGCGCTGTCTGCCCGCCGACGCGCAGGTGGACGCGGTGTGGCGCGCGGCAGACGAAGCGGGCGAAAAACAGCTCAACGGCCAAATCCTGCTCTTGGTGGGCAGCGAAGATGCCGACCGCGCCTTCGCCGCCGCCGAACAGGTGGCCGGCCGCTGGCAGCAAACAGCGGCCTGTTCGCCGCGGTGGACAGCCGCCTAAACCCCGATTTGGCGCAACTGCGGCAGGAAATCGGCCGCCTCGGCGTGAACGCCCTGCCGCGCGAACAGCAACAGCTGCTCTTGCACGACCCCGCCGCCTATTTCCAACAACGCGCCGAAGACGCGGCCAACCCGTTTGCCGCGCAAATCGTGCCGCTGGAAGACGACTGGCTCGGCTTCGCCCGCTTCGTGCAGCAAAAACAGCCCTCCGGCCGCCTGCAATGGCACAGCGGCAACGGCATGATGTATAGCGAACAAGACGGCATCACTTGGGTGTGGCTGCGCGCCGGGCTACCTGAAAAAGCCGCCGCCGATCAGGCCGAACGCCTGCTGCCGCTTCTGGCCGATTCCCGCGCCCAAGCCGAGCGTGGCGGCTACCGCCTGCTGGCCGCCGGCGGCGCATTGTTTGCCGCCGAAGCCAAAACCCAATCCGAACGCGAAAGCGGCCTGATGTCCGCCATCGGCCTCACGCTCACCTTCGCCCTGCTGCTGGCCGTGTTCCGCAGCCCGCGCGTGTTTGTGCTGGTGTTGCCGCTGGGTGCGGGCATGCTGCTCGGCGCGGCGGCCGTGGTGGGCGCGTTCGGGCAGATTCACATCCTCACCGTCGTGATCGGCACCAGCCTGGTGGGGATGCTGGTGGACTTCCCGCTGCACTGGCTCACGCCCTCGGTGTTTTTCGCCCGACTGGGCGGCCAAAAGCCATGCGCCGCGTCCTGCCCGCCTTCCTCGCCGGGCTGGGCATCACCGCCACCGGCTACCTGCTGCTCGCCTTCACCCGCTGCCCGTGCTGCGCCAAACTGCCGTGTTTTCCGTGGCCGCGCTCGGCGGCGCGTTTGCCGCCACCGTGCTCCTGCTGCCGCCGTTGTTCCGCGGCTACCGCCCCCGCGCCGCCTGGTTTTGCCGCCGCCATGCACAAGCTCGCCGCCGCCCGATTGCACTGGCTGCTCCTGCCCATCCTGCCGCTGGCCGCCGCAGGCTACCTGAAAACCGATTGGCGCGACGACATCCGCGACTGGGCGGCACTCTCGCCCGCAGCTCATCGCCGAAATGCGCCAAGTGGCCGACATCAGCGGCAACGACACCGGTGGCCGCAGCATCCTCGTGCAGGCCGGCAACGCAGACGAACTCTTGCGCCGCAGCGCGTAAGTGGAAAGCCGCCCTGCAACCCTTGGTCGGCAAAAGGCGGTCTCGGCGGCGTGCAGTCGCTCAACCAATGGCTGCTGCCCGCCGAAGAGCAGCAAGCCCTGCTCGCCCAACTGCGCCGCCTGGCCGAACAGCCCACCCCCGCCGCCGACCCCATGCTCCAGCTCGGCCTGAAGCCCGACACCATCCAAAACCGCCCTGCAACAGGCCGCCGCCCAGCCCGTCGTCCCGCTCAATCAGCCTTAAGCGGGCAAACCGCCGAAGCCTGGCGCACCCTCTATCTGGGCAACATCCAAGGCCAAGAAGCCGCCCTCGTGCGCGTGCAAGGCCTGAACGATGCCGCCGCCGTGCAAACCGCACTCTCCGCCCTGCCCTGCAACCAAGGCGGCACCTGCGCCCGACTGGTGGACAAACGCGCCCAGCTGAACGAACTCTTCCGCCACACCCGCAACCACGCCGCCTGGCTCAAACTCGCCTCCTTCGCCCTGGCCTGGCTCGTGCTGTGGCGCATCTTCGGCGCACGGCGCGGCAGCCTCATCCTCGCCGTGCCGCATGATTTCCGCCGCGGCCACCGTCGGCCTGCTCGGCTGGCTCGGCCTGCCCGGTGAGCCTGTTTCGCCATGTTCGGCCTGCTGCTGGTAGCCGCCGTCGGGCGCCGACTACGCCGTCTACGCCCTCACCGCCCGCGAAACCCCCGCCGCCAAAGCTCGGCGGCATCCTCGCTCGCCGCGCTCACCACCGCCATTTCCTTCGTGCTGCTCGGCATGAGCACCACCCCCTGCCGTCGCCGCTTTTCGGCATCACCGTGTCGCTGGGCGTGGCGTTTGAACGTGCTGCTCTCGGCCTGGCTGCTGAAGAAAGAAGGCGCGGGGCGGGAGGCCGTCTGAAAGCGTGGCAAAAACATGGGAGTCTACGTCCAACGGGCGAGAAGGCTTCGGCACGCTATTTCTGCGGTGTGGTTTTGCCACCTCTCTTTCAGACCAACACTGCCTTTTCCACCATTTAGCCGAAAAAGCAGCCTGCACCCCAATCCAACCTCAAACAAAGGAAACCCCACCATGAAAAACGCCTCTTCCCCTCATGCTTGCCGCCGCCATGCTGCCCGCCCAAGCCGCCGACTACTTCCTGCCGGATGCCGAATGCGACAACAGCGCCAACGTCCGCACCGCACCCGACACACGCAGCAAAATCCTCACCGTGCTGGATGCCGACAGCCCGCAACGCAAAAATCCTCGGCCGGCAAGGCAAATGGTTGCGTATCCAACTAAACGGCGGCCGCACGGGCTACGTCCACCAAAAGCCAGGGCTATATCGTGCAGAACTACATCGTTGCCAGCCCCGACGGCTCGGCCAACGTCCGCCACAATGTAATAGATGAAGGCCAGCCGATTACGGGGCAGTCCGAAATCCTCACCACCCTGCCCAACGGCACGCGCGCACAGATTATTCCGAAATTGAACAGGGGCGACTGGCTGTATTACACCAATCAGGGTGCCTATACCGAAAAAGACGAATACGGCAACAACGAACATATTGACGGCTATATCCACAAAAGCCAGCTGCGCCGCGCCGATTAGGCAGCCTGCCCCTCAATCCAATCTCAAAGGAAACCCCGCCATGACAGAACTTCTCTTTCCTCTTCTGCTGCCCGCCCTAATATAAAAAGGCCGTCTGAAACTTAAACCCATACGGTTTTTATCTATTGATGCCGCGCAAACCTTATCCTCCATTTTCAGGTAGCCTTCCAAGCCGTCTGAAAGGCTACCTGAAAACCCACCCCATCCCTAAGGAGACCAAACATGTCCCAATCCTGCGATATCGCCATCATCGGCGCCGGCCCTCCGGCGCGCAGTCGCCGCAGCCCTGCTGCTCAAACACGGCTTTTCCGTGTGCGTGCTCGGAAAAACAGCATTTCCCCGCTTCGTGATCGGCGAAAGCCTGTTGCCGCACTGCATGGAATTCATCGAAGAAGCCGGCTTCCTGCCCGCCGTCGAAGCCGAAAAGCGCTTCCAGTTTAAAAACGGCGCCGCCTTTTACCTGGGGCAGCCGCTACACCTACTTCGACTTCACCGACAAATTCACCGCCGGCCCCGGCACCACCTTCCAGGTACGCCGCGAGATTTTCGACAAGATCCTAATCGACGAAGCCACCAAGCAGGGCGCCGACGTGCGCTTCGGCCACGCCGTTACCGCCTTCGACAACAGCGGCGACACCGCCCGCCTCAGCGTGGAAACCGACAACGGCGAAGCCTACGAGACTCACCGCCCGTTTCGTGCTCGACGCCAGCGGCTACGGACGCGTCCTCCCCGCCTGCTCGATCTCGACACCCCGTCCGACCTGCCCATGCGCGAAGCCCACTTCACCCACATCGACGACAACATCGCCGACCCTGATTTCGACCGCAGCAAAATCCTCATCTCCACCCACCCGGTGCACCGCGACGTATGGCTCTGGCTCATCCCTTCGGCGACAACCGCTGCTCCATCGGCGTGGTCGGCCCTGCCCGAACGCTTCGCCGGCCTGGGAGATTCCGAAGCCATCCTGCGCCGCTATGCCGCCGAAATCCCCATGCTTGCGCGCGCATTTTGGGCAACGCCCAATGGGAAAACGACTTCCCCTTCCGCCACATCAAAGGCTATTCCGCCAACGTTAAAACCCTGCACGGCCGCCACTTCGCCCTCTTGGGCAACGCCGCCGAATTCCTCGACCCCGTCTTCTCCTCCGGCGTCACCATCGCCATGCACTCGGCCAAACTCGCCGCCGACCTGCTCGCCCGCCAGCTCAAAGGCCAAGAAGCCGATTGGCAGCGCGAATTTACCGAACCGCTGATGACGGGCGTCAACGCCTTCCCGCACCTATGTGAACTGGCTGGTATGACGGCAGCTTCCAAGACGCCATCTACGCCCCCAACCGCAACCCCGAAATCAGCCGCATGATCAGCTCCATCCCTCGCCGGCTACGCCTGGGACAGCAACAACCCCTACGTGGAAAAATCCGAACGCCGCCTCAAAGCCCTGGCCGAAACCGTGGGCGTGCAGCAGTATCAATAAAAAAACCTTATTCCGGCCGGCATCAGGCGGCACTGCCGCACGGCCCGATGGCCCGCATTTTGTTTCAAACCCGTTCGGATAGTCTTTCAGACGGCCTGAAACAAAACCGAATAAATCATCTATGGAAGTTGTTTTTAGACGAATGGACCGGCATCAGATGCCAAGAAAGAATTTTCAATATTTCTTCGGAAGCCAAATTATTGTCCGTGTTGGAAAACTAGATGCCGCTAAGCACACGCTCGCCAATTTAAGTACCGGCGGCAGTTATCTGATGGTGGCGGAGGCGACGGGAAATATGTGGTAACGGGCGAAGAAAAACGATGTGCTGTTTAACCTCACAGTTGAAACGCCACCCTCGCCGTTGGTGAAATTGAATGCGGGCGGGCAATACGGATTATTTGAAGCAAAATATATTATTCATCGGGAACATGCATTCCGTTGTGCCGTTGAATATTTTTAAATCGGGGGTATATTCCTGCCGCCGACCCGGATTTTTAACTGGGCAGCAATAGATTAAAAACCCATCCGGCACGGCAAGCGGTTTAAGCGGCAGATACAGCCGTTTTCCAGAGCCTCCCACACCACCCGAACCATCGTTCAATATTGCCATGCCGCCGCTTGGTTTATCGTCTATCCAAACCTGTTCCGGACAGCTCAGACGGCCCCAAAGGCCGTCTGAAAACCCCAGAAAGGCAGAAACCATGAAACCCAAATCCCTCTACCGCGCCGCCCTGCTCGAATACCTCTATTGCGCCTCCTTTTTACCGTCGATCCTGCCGAAGCCACGCGCCGCCTATCGCAGCTACCGCCAACTCGCCAAAAAGACTGCCCTGACGGCTGGTTCAGGCCTCGGCCGCGCCCGCCAGTACGGCTATGGCGCGAAGCCGAACCGAGCCAAGGCCGAAAAAATACTACCGCCGCGCCGCCAAACTCGGCCACGCCGAAGCACAGGAGGCCCTCGGCTGCCCTATACGAATTTGCCGAAAAAGCCCGACTACCGCCGCGCCCGCAAATGGTACGCACGCGCCTTTAGCAATACGGCAGCACAAACCCCGATACAGCCTATGCAACCTACCGCCTCAGCTGGCTACACGAGCGCGGCCCTCGGCGGCAAAAAAGACATTAAGACAGCCTGCTTGCTTTACCGCAAAGCCGCCAAAAGCGGGTTGCGCCGAAGCCCAACGCGCCCCTCGGTTACCTATACGATAAAAGGTCTCGGTCTGCCCCGAAGCTATGCCAAAGCTTACAAATGGTACGCCAGCGCCGCCCTACAAGCAGATGAAACCGCCTGCAACAACATAGGGCGTCCTCTACCACGACGGCAAAGGCGTGCGCCGCAGCAAAAACTGGCGAAAAAATGGTACAAACTCGCCGCCCGCGCGGGCAGCATCCTTGCCTTATCCAATCTCGGCGTTCTCTATGAAGACGCAGGCCGTCTGAAAAAGCCGTCCGCTACTACCGCCATGCCGCCGAGGCAGGCAACAAATATGCCGCCAAACGATTGAAGCGGCTGGGAAAGTAATCATTGAAGCCGTTTCAGACGGCCCTTTGCAGAAGGGTCGTCTGAAACAAAAATTGGCAGGTACAGGTAGGATTTGTCATCCAGCCTGCTCCTGCCGATTGCCGATTAAAGGGGATTACAGCCGCCAGTTCAGTTTGAACATGATATTGCGCGGCATGCCGTAAAATTGTAAGCGCCATTGCTGCGGTTGGCATTGTTTTTCAAAAATAACGTTTGTCTGTCAGGTTGTTACCTATCAGGCTCAAACGGATTCGGTCGGTCGGCGCGTATTGCACATCGGCATGCCACAAGGGTATAGCCGCCCCTGCTTGAGATTAGGCTGGTTATACAGGTTGCCGGTACGGCTTTGCGTGCTCATACCCACACCCATGCTCCAACGGTTGGCAGCACCTCGGCAAACGATAGTTGGTGTAAAGCCGGAAAAATATTGCGCGGCGTATGCTGACTGAATCTTTGCCCGTCTTCGTTGTGTTCATCACCGTTGCGGTATTTGCTGTCGTTGTAGGTGTAGCTGGCAAACAGTTTCCAGTTATCGGTCAGATTACCAGAAATTTTCCGCATCCAAGCCCTCGGCTAACCACTCGGCCGGTGTTGATATAGTAGCTCGCTGCCCATTCCGTCATCTCCGCCATAAACGGCGCGGTTTGTTTCTGATCGATTTGGGAACAAGGCGACGGCAGTGTTCAGGCGTTTGTTGTTCCAAGCGGATTTCCAGCCGATTTCGTAGTTGGTGCCGATAACGGGCGGTAAAACCCGTTGCCGCCGGCATCTTTATATTCGAGCTGCGGTTTGAAAATCGAGGTGTAGCTGGCATACAGGCTGTGATGCGGCGTTACATCCCAGGTAATACCCAAATAGGGCACGAAACGATTGCGGTGTAATGCGGCGTGTCATACTCCAAAGGAGCAGGGTTGGCCGGTCGATTATGTCATCGGTGTTTTTGCCGATAACGCCACCGCGTAGCGGAAACCGCCAGCAGGTGCAGTTTGTCGGTCGGATTAAAGCGGATGCCGGCACTGACGGCATGGGAACGGGTATGTTCCTCGGTGTGTCGGTGGATGGGGTTGGGCGGTAATCCAAATCGGCCAGCTTGCTCCAATCGGGGCGCGGGATAACGGAACCGTCAAACGGATCCAGCGGGAAACTCGGCTCGAGTTAGGGTCGCACCAGTTCGGCCAGCCGCGCGATGCGCAAAACTGGTTCCAAGAGTCGGACGCGGTCTGCCCACAAATTCCAATGCTGCATGGTTTTCGGAGTCGGTACGCCGTTTGTTGTAGCTGTATGTGGCGAACACGTCGTGTTGGCGTCCCAATACCCTCAAAGCGGCCGGCCAGCTTGCCTTGCGCCGTCCATTGCGCAGTTTTGTTGTCGGCAGGCGGCTGCCGCCGCCCCAAAATGGTGCCGCTGCTGTTTTGCCAGCTCGGACCGTTGCTGAGCGCGGCATACCCCGAAATGCCGTGTCGCGGCGATAATCGACCGCCGATAGCCCGCCAGTTATCGTTGAAATCGTACCGCAGCTCCGAAAATAAATTGAATTTGGTGAAGCGGCTGTTGTTCCACGGCGCGCCGGAATAAGCATTGCGCGGCAGATGCAGCGGATGATCCTCGCTGCCTGCAGGCAGGCTGTCACATCCGGCACCGCATGGCGGTTTTTGATACAGGCTGCCCACCGTCCAAACTGCTTTTTCGCCCAAATCGAAATCAAGCACGCCGTACACCACGTTTTGCCGGCTATTGACGCGGTCGATGAAAAGAACCAGACTTTTCCCATGCGCCCAACAAACGGCCGCGCACCGTGTGGCTGCTGTTGAGGCTGCCGGAAACATCCAATTCGCTGCGGTAAGTGTCGAAACGCCCCGCACTCACGCTGCCCTGTATCTGCCGTGCAGAAGTCGGCCGCTTTGCGTACCGCATTGATGGTTCCGCCAGGCTCGCCGTTGGCCTGCGTCAAACCGGTGGCACCGCGCACCACTTCGATGTGGTCGCACACCGACAACATCGGTCTGACTCTCAGCATTGAGGATGGTTTCGCCCACATAGCTGGAAACATTGGAAGAAACGCCGTCTTCTTCTATTTGGTCGATATAGAAACCGCGCGACATGAAGCGCGAGCGGTCGGAATCGCGCACAACGGTAACGCCCGTAGTGGCCTTCAGTGCATCTCTCCAAACGGGTAATGCCCTGCCCTTCAATCTGGGTTTTGGTAATGACGCTGACCGACTGCGGCGTTTCTTTGGGCGACAAAGCCAAACCTGTGGTGGTACGCATGGCGGAGGTGGTGAACGAATCGCGGTTTTCGGTACGCGTGCTGCGGTTTACACGCCTGTACATAAACATCTTCCAATACACCCGACACTTTCAACTTTTATCGGCAGCCGCTATGGCATGTGTGCCCAACAGCATGGAAGCAATCAGGCTCATGCGAAATCCCGAACGATTCATTTCTTCACCTCCTTTTCATAGATTAAATTAAATTAACCTTTCTATTTTTATCGGCGAAGCGGGGAAATACACTTATCGGCAAAACGGCGTAATCCCAAAGCACCAAACAAACAAGCCTGAAACAAGGGTACCGCCACCGCGCCGCCCCTCTGCTTTCCATTTGTTTTTAATTACACTAAACTCAGAAAAATATGCTTTTGCTTGACTGAAAGCTGACCCTACTTTATAACAGACTATACTTTCAGACGGCTCTTTTGTAGAAGGCCGTCTGAAAGCTCTCGCCATCAAGACATTCTTCATCCCCTGACAATCCACTCCCGCCCCGCTTCGTCTATAATCCCACCCCATTCCCATTCCGCAAAGGCTGCCTGAAATGACTTTCCCCAGCTCTCGTCCCCATCGTTGCCGCGCTGCTGCTTGCCGCCTGCGGTGCCACTCGCGCCGCAGGATTTGCCGCATCTGGCGGCGGGCGAGACCGCCGTTTCCAGCTGGAGCGGCTGGATGAAACCGGCGCGGCGGAGCAGGTGTCGCTGCTGGTGGTGCAGGGCGAGGCGGGCGGGCAGTCGCGCTGGATTCAAACCGATGCGTTCGGTGCGCCGCTGGCGCGTTTGTTGAGCCACGCCGGGCGGCTGGCGGCGCGACGGCTTCGTGCCGCCGAACCATGCCGCGCAGGCGGTGTTCACGGCGATGTTCCCGCTGTTGGAAAACGGTTTTTCAGACGGCCGGCCGCGCGAGTTGGAGGGCGGCGGGGCGAAATGGCGGCTGACGCCTTTGGGAGAGAACGATGAATAAGGCACGGGCATACCTCGGCCGGCCGGGTTTGGTGTCGGCTTTGGGCAGCGGTTTGGCGGAGCATTTGAATGGCTTGTTGAGGCCGTCTGAAAACAGCCCGCTCACGTTTTCCAGCGAATGGGTGAAGGGCAAAAACCGTGCTTTCGGCGCGGTAAACCGCCCGTTGCGCCCGTTCCCCGACCATCTGCCCGCCGAACACCGCAGCCGCAACAATCAATTGCTGTGGGACGCTTTGGCGCAAATCGAGCCGCAGATTCAGGCAGCCCTCAGCCGCTACGGCGCGGACAGAATCGGCGTGGTAATCGGCACATCGGTGGGCGGCGCAGACGAAAATATCCCGCTGTTCCAACACGTTGCCGATGGCGGCGGCTGGGCGGACATTCCGTTCAAACAGCAGGCGCAACTGCTTTTCCTCGCCCGCCGATTTTCGCCGCGGCGGCGTACGGCCTGCGGGGCGCGTGTTACGGCGTGTCCACCGCCTGTACCTCCGGCGCGCGGGCGCTCATCAGTGCGGCACGGCTGCTGCGGCTGGGCGTGTGCGATGCTGTGTTGTGCGGCGGCGTGGACACGCTCTCGCCGCTCACTATCAACGGTTTCGCCTCGCTGGAAGTACTTTCAGACGGCATTGCCAACCCGTTTTCGCGCAACCGCAACGGCATCAACATCGGCGAAGCCGCCGCCGTGTTCGTGATGACCCGCGAAGACGACGGCGAGAGCCTGCCGCTCTTGGGCTACGGCGCCAGCAGCGACGCCCATCATATGTCGTCCCCGCGCCCCGACGGACTCGGCGCGACGCAGGCTTTTCAGGCTGCCTTTAAAACACGCCGCCCTTGCGCCCGCACAAATCGGCTGGATCAACCTGCACGGCACCGGCACCAAGCTCAACGACGGCATGGAAAGCCGCGCCGTGGCCGAAGTGTTCGGCAGCCACACCGCCGCCACTTCCACCAAACCGCTCACCGGCCACACGCTCGGTGCAGCCGGCGCGCTCGAAGCCGCCTTCGTATGGGGCATCGCCAGCCGCCGCGACAACCCGGAAGGCAGTCTGCCGCCCCAACTGTGGGACGGCCAGGCCGACCCCGAACTGCCCTCAATCGCGCTCACCGCTTCAGGCAGCTGGTGGCCGCAAGGGCGGCGCATCGGCGCGAGTTCGTCGTTTGCCTTCGGCGGCAACAACAGCGTCCTCATCATCGGAGAAGACCATGCCACAATGCCCGATTAAGCAACCCGCTGCCCTCTTGCCGCACAGCAGCCGCATGGTGCTGCTGGACGAAGTTCTATCCTACGACGACAACAGTCTGCACGCCGTCTGCACCATCCGGCCCGACTGCATCCTGCTCCCCGACGGCGCAAACGCCCTGCCCGGCTGGCTCGGCCTCGAAATCATGGCGCAAGGCGTGGGCGCATGGGCGGGCGCGCACGCACTGGATGCCGGCCGCCCCGTGCAACCTCGGCTTCCTGCTAAGCACGCGCAAACCCACTTTCGCCCGCCCCGAAATCCCCGTCGGCACCGTGCTCGACGTACAAATCAACCTGTCCTGGCAAGACAACGCCACCAACATGGGCGTGTTCGACTGCACGCTCACCTGCCGCACCTCTCCCCAGGCCGCGACGACCTCGCACCCGGCACGCTGCTTCTCTCCGGCGCGCTCAACGTATTCAGCCCCACCAGCCGCGAGGCTTTTGGACGCGATTTTGGGCAGATAAGTTTCAGGCAGCCTTGAGGCCGTCTGAAAGGCTATCTGAAAAATATGGTTTTGCTACGAAGCTGCAACATGAATGAAGCAAAGAGGGCTTGAAGCCCGCCGTTGGTACTGCGCGCATCCCGTTTTCAGACGGCCTCAAACCTCTCCCAGGCTACCTGAAACCCACGCTTGCCAGCATGCCTACTCCCCGCATCGGAGCACGCCCATGGAAACGTACTTCTACAATAAAAACATCAACCTCATCGAAGTCCAGCCCGCATTTATCCGCACCGCCATGCGGCAGGCCAAGCGTTACCGTTGCGGCATTCGGATTTTGAGCCGGCCGACGGTTGCCATCAACCCGCCACCCGCGCCGAAACACGCCGTGGTGGATTTTGCCGATTTGGCCGCCTATCCCGAACTGCCGCATCTCCAAATCGAACACGATCTTGAACCGCCAGAATTCATCAATACGGGTGCCCTATACCGCTTCGAGCAATTGGAAACCCTGGTTATCGGACAGCCAATCGACATCGACCTCTCCCAACTGCCCGCGCTCAAAGATTTAAGGCTGGACTACCACAAAAATCCGAAATATCGGGCAATGCACCCGCTTGGAGCGTTTATACCTATGGTCTTACAAAGGCAAAGACTTAACTGAATTCCAAAACCTGACGCGGCTGAAAGATTTATTACTGGTGCACCCCTCCGTGTGCACATTAAACGGCATAGAAAACCTCACCGCCTTGGAAACAATCGACATCAGCTATGCCCGCAGCCTGAACGACATATCGGCCCTGCACCGGCTGCAAGAAAAACACCAAGTCAAAAAAATATTGGGCTGCCGGAAAAATTTCATGACGAGGGTGTTTGGGCAGAAATAGAAAGTAAAAAACGGCGGCATGGTGATACGGATAATCGGCTTTCAGACGGCCTCAAGCCACCACAGGCTACCTGAAAACAGAATTTCAATGCCATCCAAATATGAAACGGCAACGAAATGCCAAAACAGCCGCCTAGCCATTCCGACAAATCCGGTTCGCAGGTACAATCCGCGTGCTGCGCATCCAATCCAAATACAGCCCAAACTTCAGCTTTGGTGGAAACTTGCCGCGCTTTGTTTTCAGGCCGCCGCCAACCCATATCAAAGGAACCCCATCATGACCCAAACCATCCTCATCACCGGCTCCACCCGCGGCATCGGCCGTGCGGCGGCTTTGGCCTTGGCACAAGACGGCTTCGACATTGTGGTGCACGGCCGCAGCCGCATGGCGGAGGCCGAAGCGGTGGCGGAACAAATCCGTTCGTTAGGGCGGCAGGCGCGGGTGTTACAGTTTGACGTGGCCGACCGCGCCGAATGCCGCCGCGTGCTGGAAGCGGATATTGAAGCGCATGGCGCGTATTACGGCGTGGTGCTGAATGCGGGGCTGACGCGCGACAATGCCTTCCCGCGCTGCAAGACGAGGATTGGGATCACGTATTGCGCACCAATCTGGACGGCTTCTACAACGTACTGCACCCGCTCATCATGCCGATGATCCGCCGCCGCGCGCCGGGGCGGATTGTGTGCATGGCCTCCGTGTCCGGCCTGATCGGCAACCGCGGGCAAGTGAACTACAGCGCGTCGAAAGCGGGGCTGATTGGCGCGGCCAAAGCTTTGGCGGTAGAGCTGGCCAAAACGCAAGATTACGGTAAACTGCGTCGCTCCCGGCCTGATCGATACGGAAATTTTTGGATGAAAACGTGCCGGTGGAAGAAATTTTGAAAGCCATTCCGGCGCAGCGCATGGGGCTGCCTGAAGAAGTGGCGCATGCCGTGCGCTTTTAATGAGCGAACACGCCGCCTACATCACGCGGCAGGTAATTGCGGTAAACGGAGGATTGTGCTGATGAAAACAAAACGGTGGTGATTACCGGCGTGGGCGCAGTGTGCGCCTTCGGCCGCGAGATGGCACGAAATCGAAGCCGCTTTCCGCGCGGGCAAAAACGCCGTGCGCCGTATGGAAGCATGGGATGCCTTCCCGAAATGGAAAACCCGCCTCGGCGCGCTGCTACCCGCCTCACGCGCCGCCCGCACATTGGACGCGCAAACAGCTGCGCAGCATAGGGCCCGCTGGCGCAATACTGCACCGATGCCGCCGAACAAGCACTAAAGCAGGCAGGCTTGCTCGGCGACCCCTCATCCGCAACGGCAGCATGGGCGTGGCCGCCGGCTCTTCCAGCGGCAGCACCGCCGACGTGCTCGACATCGGCCTGCTGCTCGCCCACCAGCCCAACAATTTCAACGCCAACACCTATGTGCGCATGATGCCGCACACCACCGCCGCCAACGTGGCCATTTTCTTCGGCCTCACCGGTCGCCTGATTCCCACCTCCAGCGCCTGCACCTCCGGCAGCCGAGGCATAGGCTACGCCTACGAAGCCATCAAATACGGCAAAAATCCCTATGATGCTGGCCGGCGGTGCCGACCAGCTCTGCCCATCCGAAGCATACGTAGTTCGACAGCCTCTACGCCGCCAGCCGACGCAACGGCGAGCCGAACTCACCCCCGGCTCTACGATGCCGCACGCGACGGCCTCGTGCTCGGCGAAGGCGGCTGCATGATGGTACTGGAAGAGTTGAACACGCCCAGCACGCGGCGCGCACATCATCGCCGAGATTGTCGGCTACGGTGCCAACTGCGACGGCAGCCACATCACCCGCCCCGAAATGCGCACTATGCAACGCTGCATCGAACTCGCCCTCGAAGATGCCGCCCTGCCGCCCTCCGCCGTCGGCTACGTCAGCGGCCACGGCACCGCCACCGAACAGGCGACATCGCCGAAACTCAAGCCACCACCGCCGTAGTTCGGCCACATCCCGGATCAGCTCGCAAAAAGCTACCTCGGCCACACCCTCGGCGCATGCGGCGCACTCGAATCCTGGTTTGCCATCGAAATGATGCGCGGCGGCTGGTTCGCCCCCACCCTGAACCTGAACGACATCGACCCCCGCTGCGGCGAAGCCGACTACCTTACCGGCTCCAGCCGACACATCGACACCGAATACGTGATGAACAACAACTTCGCCTTCGGCGGCGTGAATACCTCGCTGATATTCAAGCGTTGGTAAGGCGCATTTCAACTAAGAGGCTACTTGAAAACGGTTCGAAATATTTTTCAGGTAGCCTAAATATTCAGATATAAGCTGCGCTTTTATCAGCCCCTCACTCCACCACAATCTCACACTCACATTCCACCTCAAAAATTCAACGAATTGGCGATAAACACAAACGATGCGCTTCGTGGTGCAGGGCTTTGGCTTGTTCGATGTGCTGCGCTTGAGTGATGGTAACCTGCGGGCGCAGCGTGGCTTTGACGAACCTGCCGGGCTGCGTGCGGCTGCCTTCGTCCATCACGGCTTCGGCGTGGTCGGTGTAGGCGGTTACGGTGATGCCGGCGGCACTGCACAGGTGCAGATACCAGAGCTTGTGGCAGGCGGAAACGGCGGCCAGCAGCATGTCTTCGGGGTTGTGGCGGTGTTCGTCGCCGCGAAAGGCAGGGTCGGACGAGCCAAGCAGGTCGGGTTTGCCAGTGATTTGGACGGTGTAATCGCGCGAATAGGCGGTGTAGGACGATGTGCCGCTGCTCAAATTGCCCGTCCATTCGACGGTGGCACGGTAGATGTGTTGTTTGCTCATAGATGTTTCCTTGTGGCTTGGTGGTTTTGCTGCGTTGAAACTGCGTTTTTGATGGCAGCCTGCACGGATTATACCGAACGGGCGGCGCAGTCGAATATTCGGATTTGCCGTCATTGATTGAATGTGCAGGCTGCTTTTTCAGACGGCCTACTGTATGGAACACGGTAAAACCGTCTACCGACCGCGCAAATCACAGTATAATCGCCATCTTTCAGGCCATCTTTCAGGCCGTCTGAAAAACAGGCGGATTATCGGACGGAAAACCAATTATTACAGGGAATACATCATGCAAACTCAAAAACCAACCGAGCCGCTGAGCATCAAAGAAACCATCTTCAACTGGCTGCGCTATATGTACGAACAAAAAGCGTCAGACCTCTTCATCACGGCCGAATTTCCGCCTGCCATCAAACTCGACGGCAAGCTGATCCCCATCAGCGACCGCCCGCTGACGGCAGGTACCTGCGGCGCGATTTCTCAGGCCATCGTGACCGAAAAACAGCGCGAAGAATTCGAAAACACCAAAGAATGCAACTTCGCCATCAGCCTCGACGGCGTGGCACGTTTTCCGTGTCAACGCCATGATTCAGCGCGGCGCGGTGGCACTCGTCATCCGCATCATCAACAGCGTGATTCCGAAAATGGACGACCTGAAACTGCCCGAAGTGCTGAAAAAGTCTCCATGAAAAACGCGGGCTGGTGATTTTCGTCGGCGGCACAGGCTCGGGCAAATCCACTTCACTGGCCGCCATGATCGACTACCGCAACGAAAACAGCTACGGCCACATCATCACCATTGAAGACCCGATCGAATTCGTCCATCCGCACAAAAATCTGCATCGTTACCCAACGCGAAGTCGGCGTAGACACCGACAACTGGTTCGCCGCCCTGAAAAACACCCTGCGCCAAGCACCCGACGTCATCCTCATCGGCGAGATTCGCGACCAGGAAACCATGGAATACGCCTTGGCCTTCGCCGAAACCGGCCACCTCTGCATGGCCACGCTGCACGCCAACAGTTCCAACCAGGCACTCGACCGCATCATCAACTTCTTCCCCGAAGAACGCCGCACCCAGCTTCTGACCGACCTCTCGCTCAACCTGCAAGCCTTTGTTTCGCAACGGCTGGTTCCGAAAGAAAACGGCAAAGAGGCCGCGTGGCCGCAGTGGAAGTGCTGTTACAGTCGCCGCTGATTTCCGACCTCATCCTGCGCGGCGAGGTGTACCGGCATCAAAGACATCATGAAAAATCCACCGACATCGGCATGCAGACCTTTCGACCAAGCCTTATACGAACTGTTCGAAAGCGGCCAACTTTCCTACGCCGAAGCGATTAAAAATGCCGATTCCGCCAACGATTTGCGTTTGGCCATCCAACTGAAAGAGCCGGCGCGGACAAAATGCCGGCATCGACTCGAACCGCTGTAACTCGCGATTGAGGCCGTCTGAAAACACATTTCTACTTTTTCAGACGGCCTCTTTCCTTTCTCACCACGTTTATCCGCCATGCATTATTTCAGCCTCCACACCGACAACGGCAGCCACATCGGCTTCCTGATTATGACCGCCGACGACGAAAGCGAACAGCCGCCGCAATCGGGGCAGTTCCTCGTCAAACTGCAAAGCGAAACACCGCCGCCCGCCGACATCGCCCGCCTGCTCGAACCCCTTTACCGACAGCGGGTCGGCCTGCCGCTGGCAAACGGAAAAAGACCATGTCGCACTTTATGGCGGCGATGGCGGCATCGAAGGCAGAATCCGCAACGAATACCTTACCCTGTCTGGAAAAACCTTCCTGCTCAACGATTTGACCGGATTGATTTGATTATGGAAAGCATGTACATCCTGGTGCCCATCAGCCTGATTCTCGGCGCCGTCATCATCTACTTCTTCTGGTGGTCGGGCAAAACCGGCCAGTTCGACGACCCTCGAAGGCCCCGCCCACCGCATCCTGATGGATGACGACAACTACCACGAACCGGTAGAAAAACACAGGCGGATACAGCCGAATCAGACGACTAAAACCAAGGAACAACCATGAAACCAAACGATTTTTCCTTTGCCAAAAGCCGCCGCTTCGCCCCGCTGTTCGGCACACAATTCCAAGGCGCGCTGAACGACAACCTGTTCAAACCGCCCTGTTCGTCGCGATCAGCTATCACGGCCTGGGGAAAAACAGCATCCTGCCGCCTGCGCAAATGCTTAATCTCGGCGCGCTGCTGTTCATCCTGCCCTATTTCCTCTTTTCCTCCATCTCCGGCCAACTCAGCACCTGTTACGACAAAGCGCGTTTCGCCCGCATCATCAAAAATATTGGAAATCGCCATCATGGGCGTGGCGGCCTCACGGTTTTTATATCCAGTCGTCCGGTATTGCTTTTTGGCCATGTTGTTCTGCATGGGCGCGCAGTCCACGCTGTTCGGCCCGCTGAAATACGCCATCCCCTGCCCGACTACCTCGAAGAAGGCGAACTGATGATGGGCAACAGCCTGATCGAGTCGGGCACCTTCATCGCCATCCTGTTCGGCCAAATCATCGGCACCGTCGTTGCCGGCGCGCCGCACTGCATTGTCAGCGACCCTCGTCATCCTGATCGCCGTCGGCGGCACGCTGACCTCCTTCTTCATGCCCCTATGTCGGCGCGAAAAACCCGCACCAGCCGATAGACCTCAACATCTTCGCGGCACCAAGCAGCTTTTGAAAGACACCTTTCGCCCAACGCGAACTCTACACCGCTATCATCGGCATTTCATGGTTTTTGGCTGATTGGCGCGGTTTATACCACCCAACTGCCCACCTTTACGCAAAAACACCTCGGCGGCAACGACAATGTCTACAACCTGATGCTTGCCCTGTTTTCCATCGCGGCATTGCCGCAGGCTCGATATTGTGCAGCAAACTCAGCCGCCACCGCCTGCACCTCAGGCTGGTCAGCGTCGGCACCTCGGCCTGACCGCCTCCGGCATCCTGCTGGTATGGCTCACCCACGGCAACCACTACCAAACCGGACAATTCCAAGACATATTCGGCTTTCTGTCCAACGGTTGTGCTTATCCGTAATGGCTCTGCATGATTGCCATCGGCTTCTTCGGCGGCTTTTTCTCCGTGCCGCTCTACACGGCTCGCAAACCGCCAGCAGCGACGAATTCCGCGCCAACGCCATCGCCGCCAACAACATCATTAACGGCCTGTTTATGGTGGCCGCCGCCATCATCAGCGCGGTTTTGCTGTTCCTGTCAGACAGCATCACCCTGCTCTCCTGGCCGTTGCCGTCGGCAACCCGTTCCTGCTGGCTTATTTGATCAGGCTCGACAAACGCTTCATCCGCCGCGCTCCCTAACCTGATTTTTGCATAAAAGGGGTATTGAGATAAGGCCGTCTGAAAACCATATGGCGGGTGTTTTCCGATATTCGACACCACGGAAACGCCCGTTTGTTTTTCAAGAAGAAAGGCCGTCTGAAATGAACCAATCCGCACCAGAAGACCACTACATCCCTCCTTCCGCCGCCGCAAACTGGACGAACCCGGCCTGTTGCGCAAAATCGCTCGCTACGCCGTCCGCCTCGGCGCGCCGGTGGTCAAGCGGCTCTACGCGCTCTACTACCTCTTACCGCTCCCCAGCCACGCCGACCAAGGCGAAATGGATTATTGCCGGCGCGCTGATTTACTCCTCAGCCCGATAGACAGCATTCCCGATATTCTGGTCCCCTTAGGCTTTACCGACGACTATCGTCGTACTGGCTTTGGCCTACGCCCAAATCAAAGCCTCACCTCACCGCAGACATCCTCGACCGCGCCCAGCTGCTGCCGACGAACTGCTGCAACGCGCTGATGTCCCACAAAACACCCTTATCTGCAATAAAATAAGGCCGTCTGAAAGTGATTTTCAGACGGCCTTATCAATTTTTCACAAAATTCTGCTATTTTTAACACCGTTGTATAAAAACCGTTGATAACGTTTACTAATATCCAATCCTATGGACAATGAAGCACTAACGTCAACCCATCCATATGAAACCAGAAACCTGAAAGAAAACAGCGCATGACTTTTAAACTATTCATTTTCCTCTCT
>BNJV01000188.1_pt1 | contig 63930 bp, 71 predicted proteins | sample 8540591 | NCBI WGS metagenome assembly BNJV01 (sample SAMD00202457, study PRJDB9452) | human saliva metagenome | host: Homo sapiens | reverse complement strand
GGTTACGTATGCCTACCAGGAGAGGGATGACACCGCTTCCGCTCGGCCATCAACATCAGGATGCGTGGCAGTCGGAGCTGGCCTTCTGTAGGACCGTCCTGGGGCATCGCCACCGGACGCCCCCATTCACGTGGAGATCGCAGACCTGTGACACCTGGGTCAGTCCCCCGCAGCCAGAGGAACTGGCTGCGGGACTGCTTCGCGCGTCGGTCATGCGGTCGCCGCGCATCGTTCCCTCGCTCGGCGTGGCCGCCGCACTCGTTGGCGCAGTCGTCGGCGCGGCAGCCGTCGTCTTTAACCTCGCGATTCGCGCGTGGACGTGGGTGTCCACCGGCTCGACGAATACACGACCCACGTCGGCCAGCCGCACGGCGTCTGGGCTGGACGCCGGCTCTTCCTACTCTCCCCGCCATCGCCGGCCCGCTGTGCGGGCCGCTCATCCAGCGTTTCCGCGCCCTCGGCAAAGGGACACGGTATCCCCGAGGTGATACTCGCGGTGCGCCGTGAGGGTGGGCGCATCCCGGGGCGCGTCGCCATCGTCAAGATCCCTGGCCTCGGCCTGACCCATCGGCTCGGGCGGGTCCGCGGGACGCGAAGGCCCAATCCGTGCAGGTGGGCGCGTCGCTGGATCCACCATCGCTTCGTGGCTGCGTATGCCCGTCTCCGCGTGGTCCTGTTGGCCTCGTGCGGGTCGGCGGCGAGCATTGCGGCCACGTTCCACCGCGCCACTCGCGGCGCGGTCTTCGCCCTCAGGTGATCCTCGTCGAGTTCCTGGCCGAGACCTTCGGCTTCGTCGTGCTGTCAGCCGTCACATCCTCGGTGGTCGCGCGCATCCCTGCAGGGCGACGAGATGGTCATTCGCGTCGCCGACAACCTGACCTTCGCGTCGATGTCGGACATCTGGTGGGTGGCGCTCCTCGGCCTCGTCGCGGGGCTGTGCGGCCTCGGCTTCTCCAAGCTCCTGTACGCCTCGGGAGGACGCGATCGACTGGCTGTGGGCTCGCACGCACCCTGCCCGAGTGGGGCGCGTCCGGGCGTACTCGGCCTCGCCCTCGGCGCAGCTCTCGTTGCTTTCCCATACATGTCTCGGCTCGGGTTATCCGCTTGAGGGAGGACGCGATCGCGGGAAGTTACTCGATCGCGTTCCTGCTGGCGCTCATGCTGGGCCGCGCTGTGTTCACGTCGTTCACCATTGGTATGGGCGGTTCGGGCGGTGTCTTCGCGCCCACGCTGTTCATCGGCGCAATGGCCGGCGCCGCCTTCGGAGACGTCATCTCGCCTCTGTCGGATTCTCCCGTCGGTGTGTTTGCCGTGGTGGGCATGGGAGCCGCCTTCGCGGGTGCCGCGCGTGCCCCGATGACGGCGGTCCTCATCATCGTCGAGATGACCGGACAGTTCTCGCTGATCCTGCCGATGATGCTCGCGGTCGTGATCGCAACGGGTGCCTCGCGGTTCCTGACGCGCGCGACAATCTACACGGAGAAGCTGCGCCGCCGCGGCGACGTCCTCGACGACCCGGTCGAGGGCACGCTGCTCGGCACGCGCGCGGCCTCCGAGTGGATGACGGAAGCTCCCGAGACACTCCCGTGCGAGGCGAGCGCCGCGTCAGCGATTGCCGCCCTGCGCCGCACGAAGGAGACGGTGCTGCCCGTCGTGAACGACGACCGGCGGTTCATCGGACTCGTGTCGTCGCTGCGCCTGGCCGAGCTCACGCAGGAGGACGGATCGCTCGACGCGCCCCTGTCGGATTTGCCTCTCATTGACGAGGGCCGTAGGCGCTCCGCTCCCCGTCCGAGGTTCTCAGGGCGCTGCGTAGCACGGGCCTGCAGTCTTTGCCGGTCGTGGACGCGGATCGACGAGTCGTCGGCTGGGTGTCGAGCGCGACCTGGTGGATCGCATGTGCCGCGACCAGCGCCGCGCGATCGAGGCCCGCACGCAGACGTCGTGGGGCTCGCGCATGCGGGAGCGCAGGAGAAGCCGCCTAGCTGCTCAGGGACGAGACCATCTCCACGTGGTGGGTGTGCGGGAAGAGGTCCCATGCCTGCAGCGATTCGAGATGGTATCCGTCCTCGGTGAGGGTGCGCAGGTCGCGTGCGCCCGCCGCCGGGTCGCAAGACACCAGGACCACACGAGGGGCACCCGTGGCGGCGATCGCTTCGCACACCTCGGCACCCGCACCGGCGCGCGGCGGATCCGCCACGACGACGTCCGGCACAGCACTCAGCTGGCCAGACAGGTCGACAACACCCTCGCGATCCACGTTTCCGGCGAACGCGTCCACCCAGTCGAAGGCCGCGAGGTTCTCGCCGGCGTCACGCACAGCGCCCTCGTCACCCTCGAGCGTCACGACGCGCCCCGACTCGCCGACGGCGCGCGCGAGCGGCACGGAGAACAGGCCAGCACCCGAGTACAGCTCCATGACCGCGCGACCAGCCCCGGCCTCGCCTGCGCCAAACGCAGCAGTCAGCACAGCGTTCGCGAGCACCTCGGCGCCGCGCACGTGCGTCTGCCAGAAACCGGAGGGCCGGACGTCGTACGACTCGACGCCGGAGCCGACGGGCACATTCCAGCGCAACACGTCGGCGTCGATGCGCACGCCGTCGGCGGCGTACGTGTCCTCGCCGATCAGGACGACGGGATCACCGCCGGAGGGGGCCACCGCGCGCACGCGGTCACCCGGCTTCCACAGGCGACGCCACGGCGTGTCCTCATCGAAAAGACCGAGCTCGCGGATCGCGGGCACAGCCAGCGGCATGTCCTCAAGCGCGATGACGCGGCGGCCGCGGAACTCGTGCATGCCGGCGCGCCCATCCGCGTCGATAACGACGTCAATGCGAGAGCGGCGACCGGTCAGCAGATCGTTCGCATCCTCATCGCCCGGCGCGGGAGCGACACGCACACCACCGAGGGCTTCCACTGCCTCGGACAGGGCCTCGCCGCCCACGCGGCGCAACTGCCCGGCAATCACGTGGGCTTTCCAGTCGCGCTGTGCGGCGGGCGTCAGGTGCGCGAGCTCTCCGCCACCGACACCTCCCGGACCGGCCTGGGGCCAGACGGATTCGACGCGGTCGGCCGAGGCCTCGACGACCTCAATGGCATCCGCCCACGCGAGCTTCTTCTGGACGGCGGTCACGCGCGCGGACGACCTCGCCGCGTGCCGCGTGGCGTACAAAGACAACACGCCCGCTCTCGTCGCGTGCGACGCACGCCCTCCGTGCGGGGCTCGCCAACGGTCAACTGGAGGATCTCGCCGATCCTCGCGGGGCTGCACGGCTGCGGTGCGACGGCGCGGAGAGGGACGACGGCGGGACGGGCGGGGGCTCATGCGTTCTCCTCGGTGGGGCTTTCACTGCGAGTGGTGCCGGTCTGCTCGGTACGGGACTTCGAGTCACCGGAGGCCGGCGCTGCGACCCGCGAGAACGGGTCATTGACGCGCTGACGGCCTTCCACGACGTCATCCTCGCCGAGCTGCCACGGGACGACGGTAATCACCACGCCGGGAACGCCGAGGAGCGCGGCTCGTAGGCGCAGGGCCGACTGGTTGTGCACGAAGTTCTCCCACCAGTGGGTGACGAGGAACTGCGGCATGTAGACCACCAGCATCTCGGTGGGCATCGCGCGACGGCGCCCGCGCACGTACTGGAGGATGACCGAGGCGATGTCACGGTAGGGCGCGGACAGGAGCGTCAGCGGCACGGGAACACCGGAGGCCTTCCACTGGCGCAGGATCTTGTTTTCTTCCTCGTCGTCGGCGACGACGGAGACGAGCTCGATCGACGTCGGCGAGGAGGCGCGAGCCGCCGCGATCGCTCGCATGGCGGGACGGGACAGGGAGGACACGAGGACGAGGGCACGCACGCGGGTCGGCAGGGCGCGGCGCGCATTCCAGTCGTCCACGCGCAGCTGCGAGCGGATCGTCTCGTAGTGGTGATGGATCGAAATCTGGATACCAAACGCGATCGCGATCATCAGTAGCGTGATCCACGCGCCGTGCGTGAACTTCGTGGCCAGGACGATGATGAGCACGAGGCCGGTCATCATGAAGCCGACGATGTTGACGGCGCGCGAGCGCAGGACGGACTTGCGTTCCTGACCGGACTGGCGCGTGCGCAGCTGCCGGTTCCAGTGCTGATCATGCCCAGCTGCGAGAGCGTGAAGGAAATGAAGACACCGACGACGTAGAGCTGGATGAGGCGCGTCGTCTGCGCTTGGAAGCCGACGATCAGCGCGATCGCGGCGACTGTCAGAACGACGATGCCATTCGAGTACGACAAGCGGTCGCCGCGGCGCACCATCTGGTGGGGCAGGAAGGAATCGCGCGACAGGACGGATGCCAGCGTCGGGAAGCCGTTGAACGCCGTATTGCCCGCGAGCACCAGGATGAAGCCGGTGACAACGGTGATCAGGATGAAGAGGATCGATCCCTGACCGAACACCGCGGAGGCGATCTGCGAGATTGCCGGATCAATCGGCGTGTTCTCCGGGACGGGCGCGCCCTGGTAGGTCAGCTGGGTCGCGGCATCGTCGACGATCTTCACGCCGGTCGCGCGCGCCAGCACAAGGATCGAGATCATCATTGAGGCGGCAATCAGACCGAGCATCGCCAGCGTGGTCGCCGCGTTGCGGGACTTGGGGGCGGCGGAACATGGGCACGCCGTTGGAGATGGCCTCGACGCCGGTGAGTGCAGCGCAGCCCGAGGAGAAAGCGCGCATGAGCAGGAAGGCTCCCGCGAGCCCTGCCAGGCCGTCCGCGTGGCCGGGCGCAGTCACGAGGTCGTAGGCGGCGGTGGGCGACTCGCCAAGGTGCCCCGTCGCCATCTTCGCGAAACCGACGACGACCATGGAGGCCGATGGCCCCCATGTACAGATACGTGGGCACGGCGAACGCTCCGCCGACCTCGCGCGTGCCGCGCAGGTTCAGGGTCGCCAGGATGACGACGAGCGCGACCGCGATCGGCACCTCATGGCCGAGGAGAGCCGGGACGGCGGTCGTGATGTAGCTGGCGCCCGACGAGATCGAGACGGCAACCGTCAGGATATAGTCGACCAGCAGTGCCGAGGCAACGAGTAGTCCCCAGGAACGGCCCAGGTTCGTGGTGACGACCTCGTAATCACCACCGCCCGACGGGTAGGCGTGCACCGTCTGACGGTACGACGCGACCACGACCGCGAGCACGATCGCGACGACGACGCCCACCCACACGGACTGAAGCGCGGCCATCGAACCGGCGAGCGCAAGGGTGAGGAGGACTTCGTCCGGCGCGTAGGCGACGGACGACAGCGCGTCCGACGCGAAGATCGGCAGGGCGATTCGTTTGGGGAGAAGCTGGTGGCCCATCGCGTCCGATCGCATCGGGCGCCCGATGAGCACGCGCTTTGCGTAGGCCAACAAGTTCGTCACGGATGTTAAGCGTAGTCCACCGAGCCTGACAGTGGCAGCGGCGAAGCGCACACTTGGCTATTACGCGAGGACCGGAGTAGTTTGGTAGTCGTGCACTTTGTGATCATGGGTTGCGGGCGCGTCGGCGCTCGCCTGGCATCGACGTTGGACGCCGCGGGTCATTCCGTGGCGGTTATTGACCAGGATTCCAAGGCTTTCTCTCGCCTCTCCCCGGACTTTTCCGGTCGTCGCGTGACGGGCGTGGGCATGGACCGCGACTGCCTGCGTCAAGCGAACATCAAGGACGCGTACGCGTTTGCGGCCGTCTCATCGGGTGATAACTCGAACATTATCGCTCGCGCGCGTCGCACGTGAGGTCTTCCACGTCGAGCACGTCGTCGCGCGCATCTACGACCCCACGCGCGCCTATCTGTACGAACGCCTCGGGATTCCGACGGTCGCCTCGGTGCAGCGCACCGCCGAGTCGGTGATGCGCCGCCTGCTCCCTCCGGACGCGTCGCTCATCTGGTCCCACCCGACCGGCGAGGTCGGCCTCGTCAATGCGACGCCCACCCCCGCCTGGTACGGCCTGAGCTTCCAGGTCGTCGAGGAGCTCACGGGCTGCCGCATCGTCTTCACGTCACGCTTGGGATCCATCCGCACCGCGTCGCCGGACCTCGTGGTCCAGGAGCACGATCAGCTGTACTTCGCGATCAACGGGACCGAGACCACGCAGCTGCGCGACCAGTTGGCTAACCCGCCCAAGACGGAGGTGTGAGCATGAAGATTGTGATTGCTGGAGCCGGATCGGTGGGCCGCAGCGTCGCCCTGGAGCTGCTCGCTCACGGACACGACATCACCCTGATCGACAACATGCCCGAGAAGCTGCGCATCTCGTCCGTGGCAGATGCGGACTGGGTGCTCGCCGACGCGTGCTCGCCTGACGCGCTGCACGACGCGGGCGTGGACGAGGCCGACGTGATGGTTGCCGCGACCGGCGACGACAAAGGCAAACCTGGTCATCTCCCTGCTGGCCAAGACCGAATTCGCGGTCCCCGCGTGGTTGCTCGCCTGAACAACCCGAAGAACGAGTGGCTGTTCGATCAGGGCGTGGGGCGGATGTGTCCGTCTCGACGCCGCGCATCACGACCTCCTTGTCGAGGAGGCGGTGTCGGTGGGCGTTCCGGTGCGCCTGTTCTCCTTCAACACGGCCGCCGTGTCGATGCACGCGCTCATCCTTCCGGAGGATTCCCCGGTTGTGGGCAAGCGCGTCCATTCCCTGGCGCTGCCGGCTCGTTCGGTCCTCGCCGCGCTCCTGCGCGACGGTCGTCCGATCACGCCGAGCGCCGACGACGTGTTCGAGGCCTCCGATGAGCTTCTGCTTCTCGTGCCCGATGCGGACACCGCGGAGCTAGAGGACCTGCGTCAGCTGGTCGCGTCCCCTGTCTCGGAGGACTCCGAGGACGAGGACACAGAGGAGTAAACCTTCAGTTTCCACCAGGTGGCCCAGGCTCCCACCGCGAAGAGCGGGAGTCCGAGGGCAAGCTTGGCAACGCCGAGAGCAGCGACCTGGCCGGCGATCCACAAGGGCGCCTGCACGGCGACGCGCAGCGCGAAGATTCCCGCCCACATCCACGTGATCGCGGCGCAGCTGCGGCGCAGGGACGCGTAGGCGGGGTCGGACTGCCAGCCTTTCGCCAGGCCGGTCAGCGGACCGTAGAACTGGGCGACGAGGCTTGTCCCTAACAGGACGGACAAAGCGAAAGCAAGCGCCATGGCCACGTTCGTGGCGATGCCCCAGACGAAGTAGTTTTCTCCCCGCCCGGTCGCCGCCGCGAAGATGACGCCGATGGCGACTCCAAACAGGCCGGAGAGAGCCTGCTGCATCCCCTGGCGTTGGACGAGGCGGATCACGCAGGCGATCACCGCGACGGCCGAGGCCGCGATGAGCGTCGGTACGAGGGCGCGCGTGGCCACAAAAACGATGACGAAAAGGAGTCCGGGCGCGGTGGCTTCGATGACACCGCGTGTGCCTCCCAGGGCTCGTGACCAGGAGAATTCCTCAGAGGTGGCCTGATCCATCCAGCGAGGAGTCGGCATCAGCCCTCCCCCGCGATCACGCGGTACAGCGGGTTGATGATGACGAGGCGATCGCCCACGCGTCCGACAGTGCCTTCCACCTCGAGGCGCTGGCCGACGCTGAGTCCGGGGATGGAGGATCGTCCGGGCCAGCGCAGTTCGAGCGTGTCGGTGCCGTCGTAGAGGGTCGCGACGAGGACGCGCTGAGCGCCCTCTTCGGGCGGATACGTCATGCCCAGCAGCGTGCCGAACACGAGTGCGTGAGAGCGGTCGGCCACGTCGCGAATCGGCGTGACACCGCGGGCGGCGCGCGCCGAGTCCTCGTCGAGGGCGGCGTCCAGGGAACGCGTGTCCTTGTCGAGGCCGAGCGCAGCGCCGACCTTAGCGAACCACGAGGCCATGTCAGGCCTCCTGAGCACCCGCGGGCAGGTGCACCGGCAGTAGCTCCAGGCGGGTTCGCGGGTAGTCGTCACGACGCACGACGATGCGGTCGATGACCTTCTCGATGTCGGTGCCGGCTTCCGCGGTGGCAGCGGCCGGGCCGAGGATATCGATGCGCGCGAACCAGCGGTCGCCTTCACGACCGATGATGCGCATGCGCGAGGTCGCGGAGCGTCCGTCGGGCATCTGCATCGGCATGTCGACGAGCAGCTCGTTGCCGTAACGCGTCGGGTAGTCGGCGACCTTGGCACCCTGTTCTTCGAAGCCCCTGCGGATCTCTTCGCGCAGCTCCTCCCACACGCCGCCGGAACGGGGTGCGGCTGCAACGCTCATCTGGATGCCGGAGTTTCCGAGCACGACGAGAATCTGCAGGACGGTCGTGCCGTCGTCTGCGACCTGGGTGCGCAGCTGCATGCCCTGAACCGCGGGGAACAGGATGGACCCCATGTCGACGTAGCCGTCGCTGGTGTCGACCTCCCCGTAGTTACGCGGGCCGGGCTCGCTCCAAATCGCAGCGTCTTCGTCGCTCAGGCGAGGCAGGGCCTCGACCTCTTCGATCTCTTCTTCGACAGTCTTCTTCTTGCGTCCGAACATCGTCCTACCTCACATCGCGCACTCGGTGCACACGGGGGCGCCGTTGGCGTCCACGTGGTCGAGCTGCGACGCGTGGTGCACGAGGAAGCACTGCGAGCAGGTGAATTCGTCTTCCTGGCGGGGAACGACGTGGACCGTCAGTTCCTCCTTTGACAGGTCCGCACCGGGAAGCTCGAAATTCTCAGCCGCTTCGTTTTCGTCTTCTTCGATCTCGGCGGAGCCGGCGTCGTTGCGACGGGACTTCAGCTCTTCGATCGAGTCCTCTGCGACCTCGTCTTCGTTCTTGCGCGGCGCATCGTAATCGGTTGCCATGGTTCTCCCCTTTCGCCTCTCGAGCCGGTTTGCGCGAGTGGTCTATGCGCAGGGAGGATAACACTTGTGAGAGTAATGTGCCATCGTATGTGTGACACGCGCCCAGCTACGCGACATTCTGAGCATTATTTGAGACGATTCGACCTAGACGTTTGAGGAGGAAGTGATGATTGAGCTCGAATTGCTCGGGACCAGCGCCGATGGCGAGTCCCTGGTGCTCACGGATGCCCAGGGTGAACGCTATTCGGTGTTGATTTCCGATGAGCTCCGCGGCGCGACGCGTCGTGATCGTCCGCGAGTGGAGCTGGCGCCCGCTCGTCCGACCCTCGCTCCTCGCGATATTCAGGCGCTCCTGCGCGCCGGCGCGACCCCGGCAGAGATCGCGGAGCAGCACGGCATGGAAGTCAGTGCGGTCGAGCGTTTTGAGGCTCCCGTGCAGGCCGAGAAGGATTATGCGCTGACGCGCGCCCGCGCCGTTCGCATTGGCGACGGCGGCCCTACGATGGGCGACCTCGTTCTGGATCGACTGGCGGCGCGCGGCGTCGACCCGTCGTCTCTAGAGTGGACCGCGACGCGCGAGCCCGGGGAGCCCTGGCAGATCATCGTGAACTTCGTGCAGGGTGCGGCCGAGCACGCCGCCCACTGGCATCTGTCGAACTCCGGCTCGCTCGAGGCGATCGATCAGGAGGCTCAGTGGCTGACGGAGCAGGTGTCCACTTCCCGACGGCCTCGATCTTCACTCCCCTGCCGCGCAACGCTCCGGCTCCCGTCGTCGACCCCGGTGCTGAGGACCTGCGCAACCGCGAGGCGATCATCGACCAGCTCAATGCCGTGCGTGGTAAGCGCCAGCAGATTGATTTGGACCTGGACGATGAGGTCGACGAGGAGGCCGAGTACCTGGCAGCTATCGCCGGCGAGGAGGAGGCTCCCACGGCGGAGCCCGACACGTCGACGGGCCCGATTTCCGCGCGCATCTATTCGCTCGCGTCCGCTCGCACGAAGGCGGAGGTACCATCCGATCCCGCCGAGGACACGCTGTTCCCCGCGACCGGTCAGATCCCGTCTGCCCGTCGGACACTGACGGGCGCTATCCCGGTGGCGTCCCGCTCCCCAAGACCGAGGCCCCGGCCTCGTCGGGCGTGCTCCCGTGGCTCTCCGACGCCCCCGCGTCCCCTGGTGAGGATAAAGGGCTGGCGAGGAGGCGAAGGCCGAGGAGCAGGCAACCCCCGCGATCCCCATGAAGGCCGTGCAGGCGTCCGATTCCACTGACCCCACTCCTGCCGAGGGCCGAGGAGAGCGCGACCGGGTCCGTTCCCGCTCAGGGAGTGACGGGTTCGAGGATGGCGCGCGCTTCCTCGAAGAAGACCCGCCGGTCGGTCCCCAGCTGGGACGAGATTCTCTTCGGCTCGAAGTCGTAATCCGAGCAAACGCCAAGCGGCCGCCCGTTAAGGGAGCGGCCGCTTCGTGTATGTCCCGTAGTCGTCTTACGACAGGACGATGACGGGGATGCGCATCTCCGTCGAGGTGAGTGAGCCGTGAACGCCCGGCATCGCGATCGCCGAGGCGCTCTGGGTTCGAGAATCCACAATGCCGCCGTTTCCGCGGGTGAGGACCAGCAGGTCGCCGATGATCGAGGCACCGGCTCCGGGGCCGATGAGCGCGCCCATCTGATCTCGGAGAGGATCCACGCGCTCTCCCCCAGGACGTCGCGCCAGCGCGCTCCACGTTGGCGGCGTGGCCCTCCTGCGCGTGTACGTGAACGGCTCGTGTCTCGCCGGCGACGATGCGCACGCCCTCGCGCAGAGCGGGCGTCGCGGCCACGTCCACGAGGGCGGAGTGCTCCACGTTGATCATGCCGTGGTCAGCGGTCATGACGGTCCGCACGCCCGCGGGCAGGCCGCGCTGCAGCGCGGACAACCCCGCATCAAACTCTTCCAGGCAACCGATCCACGCATCCGATCCAACGCCGGAGCTGTGCCCGGCGTGGTCGATCTCGGACCAGTAGAGGTAGACGACGGGCGTGCCCGCGCGCAGCTCGCGCAGAGCTGCACTCACGCGGTCACTGAGCGACTCGGCGGGCACATGGCGTGCTCCCCGCAGCGCAGCTCCCGTCAGTCCGGAACCGGCAAAGCGCGCGGGCGAGATGACGGCGGAGGATACGCCCACCGCGGCCAGGCGCTCGAAGTACGTGGGCGTGGGCTGCCACTCGGTGGGCGCCGGCCCACCCTCCATGGCCAGCAGGTTCATGACGCCGCCCCCGTAGGCAACGGAAAAGCCCACCATGTTCGTGGCGCCCGGGCGTGCACCAGTACCGAAAGCTGTGATGGCCGCGGCCGTTGTCGAAGGGACGACCGTGTGAATCGAGCGAAAATCGTCTCTCATGCGGCGCAGCGTCGGCGTGTGCCCCAGGTGATCCTGGATCAGCTCGTACCCGAGCCCATCCACGAGGATGAGAAGCACCTGATCAGCCCCGGCCTCGATCCCGAGGGCGCCGCCCGCCTGTGCGGAGGCGCCGGGCAGGGCTGAATCGATCGACGAGAGGGCGCCAGCGATGACGTCCGTGATGACCGGATCCCCCGCGGCGGGCAGGTCGGCGCCGGGCAGGTCCAGCGTCAGTGCGCGCTCACTCACTGCGGGTCCCCATCAGGCGAGCGAGATGATCGACGAAGACCATGGCCTCGTCGAGAGCATCCTGACCGTCGGCGGCCGCGGAGATACGGAACGTCATATCGTCGGGGAAGGACGTGCCCGTCAGGCCATGGTCGGCCATGCAATTCGGGTCATCGCAGCGGGCGGGCTCAAGCTCGAGGCGGCGCGCGCCCTTCAGGTCCAGGGCGATCGTCATCTCGGACAGGCCGCTCGCGTTCTCGGGGTCCGTGTAGACCTCCATCGTGGAGTAACCGGCGATGTCGCCCACGCGGTGCACGGCTGTCGCAATCGTCGCCGATCCGCCATCCATCTCATCGACGTGCAGCTGAACGATGGCGCGGTCCGTCAGCGAGGCGACCGTGAGGTGCCGGAAGACCGATCCGCGGTCGAAACCCGTATCCACCTGGCACAGCGTCGCGAGCGGCTCCGCAGCGCCCAGAGCGCGGCGCAGCGCACGCTGCACGGCCTTGGGGTAGAAGCCCCCACGTTCGATACGAGTCCATGTGTCCATGCCCCAATTGTGCCCCGAAGCGGCGCGCCAGTCGAAATGAGCGCCAAGCCGCGCAATAATTGCGCGTATGGCTAAGAAGGACCAGGTCGTCGACATCCCTGAGAAGGACGAGAACATCACAGAGATCGACGTGTCCGATGAGATGCGTGGGTCCTTCCTGGAGTATGCCGTCTCGGTGATCTACGCTCGCGCGCTCCCCGACGCGCGCGATGGCCTCAAGCCCGTGCAGCGCCGCATCCTGTTCCAGATGGATCAGATGGGGCTGCGCCCCGACAAGGGACACGTGAAGTCCCAGCGCGTCGTCGGCGAGGTCATGGGTAAGCTCCACCCGCACGGCGATTCCGCGATTTACGAGGCCCTGGTGCGCCTCGCGCAGCCCTTTAACCTGCGCGTTCCCCTGGTAGATGGACACGGTAACTTCGGCTCTCTGGACGACGGCCCGGCCGCCGCGCGTTACACCGAGGCGCGCATGGCGCCCACCGCGCTGGACCTGGTGACGGGCCTGGATGAGGACACGGTCGATTTCGTCCCCAACTACGACAACCAGTTCATGCAGCCGGACGTCCTGCCGGCGGCCTTCCCCCAGCTGCTGGTCAACGGCGCCTCGGGCATCGCCGTGGGCATGGCGACGAATATCGCCCCACACAACCTGTCGGAGACGATCGCTGGCGCTATCCACCTGCTGGATAACCCGTCTGCGTCGGTCGCAGACCTCATGCGCTACATCCCCGGCCCTGACCTGCCCGAGGGCGGCGTCATCGTCGGCCTCGAGGGCATCAAGGAGGCCTACGAGACGGGCCGAGGCGCGTTCAAGACACGCGCGAAGGTCCAGATCGAGCGCGTGACCGCCCGCAAGATGGGCATCATCGTCACGCAGCTGCCCTACATGGTGGGCCCGGAAAAGGTCATCGAAAAGATCAAGGAAAACGCCAACGCGGGACGCCTCAAGGGCATTTCCTCGGTTCAGAACCTCACAGACCGTATCCACGGCCTGCGTCTGGTCATCGAAGTAAAGAACGGTTTCAATCCCGAGGCCGTGCTCCAGCAGCTCTACCAGCGCACCCCTCTGGAGGATTCCTTCTCGATCAACGCGGTGGCGCTCGTGGGCGGCCAGCCGCGCACGCTGGGCCTCAAGGAGATGCTACAGGTCTTCCTGGATCACCGCCTGGATGTCACGACGCGTCGCAGCCGCTTCCGCCTGAAGAAGTGCGAGGATCGCCTGCACCTGGTCGAGGGCCTGCTCATCGCGATCCTGGACATCGACGACGTTATCGCCATCATTCGCTCCTCCGATGATGCGGAGATCGCGCGCGAGCGCCTCATGACGGCCTTCGACCTGTCCGAGGCCCAGGCCAACTATCATCCTCGAGCTGCGCCTGCGTCGCCTCACGAAGTTCTCGCGCATCGAGCTGGAGACCGAGCGCGACGAGCTGCTGGCGAAGATCGCGTCGCTGCGCGAGATCCTGGAGGATCCGGAGCTGCTGCGCGCTCTCGTGAAGAAGGAGCTGCGCGAGGTCTCGGATCGCCTGGGTACGCCGCGTCGCACGCTGCTGCTGGCCTCGACGGGCACGCCCGTGGGTGCGGCAGCCGCCGACGATGCCGCACTGGCGGCCCTGCCGTCGGTGTCGCGTTCCGGTAAGGGCCTGGACCTGCAGATCCCGGACGACCCGTGCGTTGTGGTCCTGTCCTCCACGGGCACTCTCGCCCGCGTCGAGGGCGGGGATCCCTGGAGCCCGGTCCGCGCGCGGCGTCGGACGGCTGGCGCGTACAGCTGCCGTCGACGGCCCGGTCGCAGGTTGCCGTGGTGACGGAGGACGGCGTCGCCCACCGCATCGACGTCGTGGATCTGCCGGCGCTCCCCCGCTTTGAGACGGGCCTGTCCCTTGCAGGGGCGATGCCCACGTCGCTCCTCCTGCACACGGACGTTCCCGCCGTGGGTCTGCTCGATCCCGAGGGCACCGACGTGGTCGCGATGGGCACGGCTCGCGGCACGGTCAAGCGCCTGCGCCCGGACGTGCTGCAGCGCGACGAGTGGGAGGTCATCGCCCTGGAGGACGGCGACCGTCTCGTGGGCTTCGATCGATGCTCGGACGAGGCGGACCTGGTGTTTATTTCGTCGGACGCGCAGCTGCTGCGCACCCCGCCGCGAAGGTGCGCCCGCAGGGTCGAACAGCCGGCGGCATGGCCGGCATGAAGCTGAACCCTGGGGCCGAGGCCCTGGGCTTCTGGGTGGTCGAGGCTCCCATTGACGCCGTCGTGGTGACGGTGGCCGCGGCGCTGGGCGCGCTGCCGGGAACGGGCCAGACGACGGTGAAGGTGACGCCTTTCGAGTGCTACCCCACGAAGGGTCGAGGCGGCCAGGGCGTGCGCTGCCAGCGCTTCCTGCGCGGCGAGGATCGCCTGGATATCGCGTGGGTTGGCACCAATCCGGCACGGGCCGCATCCGCGGACGGTTCGCCTGTGGAGCTGCCCGCGGAGGACGAGCGCCGCGATGGCTCGGGCGTTCCGATCACCTTCGCGATTGCGTCGATCGGCTGACGCACTCTTCTAGTCGTGACGGTGGGGTGGCCGGGATTGCTCCCGCCACCCCACCGCTATCAGCTTCTATTTCGCGCCTGTTTTGCGTGATAGCGGGGGCTGGTTCCCAGGTGCGTGGGAACCGTGACCAACGGATCGGTGATCAAGGATTCGTCAAAGCCCCTGTAGGAATACGAGTTGTCGTTGACGATCTGGAGGGGGCTGACGACCCCGTCCGCGTACCGCTGGACTTCGTCGGCTGTCGGGCTGGATCCACTCCCCTTGTCAGCGAGTGGATTGACATCAGGTAGCGTCGTGGGATCCGTATTGAGGATTGCCCCCGGATCGATGCCGCCGTAGCCGGTGTACTGGTTCCAGGTGTGGTCGGGGTTCAGACCTGTCTTGACGAGAGCTGAAGCAGCTGGTTCGAGGTTGCGTTCGGCCACTTCTGGCGGGCGAGTGCGAGGACACCGGCGACGATGGGCGCGGATACCGAGGTACCCGACACCTCAGTTAGCTGGTCAGTTGAAGGATCACGAAACTTAACCGGTCCACCAACAGCAGTTGTCGAGACGCCCTGCCCCCACGACGAATAATCTTGTCGGTTGCCGTCAATACCGATCGCACTGACACCAACAACTCCGGACCACTGGGACAAAGCAGTTGTATCCCCGTCTGTTGCCTCATTTCCCGCCGCAGCCGTGATTATCACACCCTGGGATAGCGATCGTGCAATCGCCCATTTCAGTTCATCACTTTGAAGGCTACTCGAAGCGGACACATTGATAACCCTGAGCGCCATCATTCATCGCCCAGTTCAAAAGCCATGGATACTCAGACTTCGCGATCCCATTGTTATCTCGACAGTCTGGTCCAGTAGTATCACCATCTGCTCCGAATGCAGCGCGATAGGCTAACAATGAAGCATCTGGTGCGATGCCATAGTTTGAGGAAACAAGCATAGAGGCTACACCAGTTCCATGAGTGCGACCGGTCGCAGGGGAACTAATGGTGCAGGGAGTCTTGATAGTGACATCCGCACCAACAAGTTCGACAGCATTTTGAGCTATCTCCCCGTCGATCATCGCGATCGTTATGCCTTTACCCGTGTACCCCTTTTGCTCTGGCCTGATCCAGGTGGTAGTAGGCAAAGTATGGCTGGTCCGCCGCGGTGATCGTATTGTCTGCCTGGGCTGGAGCAGCTGGGAGTGTGGTGACACCAGCGGCGATGACGAGGGCGGCAGTAGAAGCGCCCCATACGCGTCTGCTCTTACGAGGCATTCGTGTCGCCTTCACCATTGACGCGGGTCCCATCCATCATCCTTTCGCGGAGCGGGGCTCAAGTCCTTAACGGAGCCGTTAGCAGAGTCAAAAGCCAACGTCAGCCAGCGCACCTCCACGAGTACCAAGACCGAAAATGACGTCTTCCACGGAACACTATGAGACCGCTGCAAGCATATGACTACTTGTTCACAGTGACAAGCGCGTCCAAGAATCGCGCAGTGACCACAGACCAGCGGATATGGGTGTGGGCCCAGCCGCTCGGCCGGGCCCGCACCCATCAGTTGAGAGGTACTCCCCCGTCAGCCTCGCAGCGTCGGGTCGGCGGCCAGGACGTCGGCAACCTCCTCCCGCGTGGGCGAGTAGGCGCCCTGGTGCAGGATGGTGATGCCGGAGGTGATGATGCCGCGGTGGATGGCGGGCAGGATCTGGTCCCACGATGCCTCGCGCAGGCGCTGCTTCGCCTCGCCGGAACCCAGGAGTCCCGCATCCACGAGGCCGGAGATCAGGCCGGCCATGAGCGAGTCGCCCGCGCCCACGGTGTCCACCAGCTCGACGTCCAGCGGGTCGACGACGAGCATGTCACGCTCGGCGGCAGCCTTGATGTAGACGCCCCAGGGGCCGCGCGTGCACAGGATCAGCGACGGGCCGGACTGCGACCACTCGCGGATGACGTCCTCGACGGGGCGGCCCGGGTAGAGCCACTCGAGGTCCTCGTCCGACGCCTTGACGACGTCCGCGAGGGCCACGATCGCCTCGATGTGCGGGCGGGCCTCGTCAGGGCGTACCCAGCAGAGCGGGACGGATGTTCGGGTCGTAAGACACGGTGCCGCGGATGGCCTGGCGCTTGACGGCGGCCAGGACCTTATCGGCGCCGGGTTCGACGACGACCACGTAGGAGCCGGTGTGGACGTGCCCGACGGTGTCCGGGTCCTCGACGGCGGGAACGTCCCACGAGAGGTCGAACTCGTAGGTGGCATGGCCTCGTTCGTCGACGGCGGCGTGGGCCACCGTGGTGAATTCGGCGCCGTCGCTGCCGGGCGTCAGGGTGACGCCGGCGGCCTCGGCGTGAGCGCGCACCTTATCGCCGCGAGCGTCACGGGCGAACCATGTCGCCAGCTCGGATTCGTGGCCGAGCCGGGTCAGGCCGGCGGCAACGTTGAGCATCGATCCCCCGACAACTTCGACGGGTTCACTGTTCGGGCGGGTGATCTCATCGATGAGAGCTTCCCCGATGTTCACGATCCTAGTCATTGGTCAACCCCAGCTTCTCTTCCATTTCTTCGAGCGGAATGCCCTTCGTTTCGGGCATGACCTTCAGCACCCAGAATAGCTGACCGACCATCGCGAGGAAGAAGATTCCAAAAGCGTAGCCACCTCCGAGTTTATCGGTGAGCACAGGGAAGGCGTAGGTGGTAATGAAGGCGAACACCCAGTGCGTGAGCGAGCCCAGGGACTGGCCGCGGGCGCGCACGCGGTTGGGGAAAATTTCCGAGATGAACACCCAGATGACGGAACCCTGGCCGAAGGCGTGCGAGGCGATGAAGCCGAGCAGGCCAAGGAGGATCAGCCAGACGGGAGCGGCGCTGCCCTCCTCGAAGTAGCCGCCCTCGTAGGCGAACATCATACCCGCCAGGAAGCCGAGCGAGATCAGGTAGCCGATCGAGCCGACGATCATGAGCTGGCGGCGGCCGATGCGGTCGATGACGGTGAGGGCGGCCATCGTAGCGACCAGGTTCATGAGGCCGACGATGACTGATCCGATGTAGGGGAAGGCGTCGCCCAGGACTTCGGCACCGCCCGCGAGCTTCATGACCTTGGGCGCGTAGTACAGGATCGCGTTGATGCCCGACAGCTGGTTGAACATCGCGATGCAGAAGGCCATGAGGATGACCTTGCGGTAGCGGCGCGTGAAGAAGGGAACCTTGCCGTCGGCGGCATCCTCGGCGATCTGCGCCTTCATCTCGCCAATCTGCTCGTCACACTCGGCCTGGGAGGCAGTCAGGTGTTCAGAAATCTTCACGGCGAGTTCTTCGCGGCCGTGGGCGAGCAGCCAGCGCGGCGTCTCGGGGACAGTCGCCAGGAAGATCAGGAAGAAGATCGCAGGCACGGCCATGACGCCGAGCATCCAACGCCAGGCGGTGTCCTCGTGTGCGATCTCTCGGATCACCGCGTTCGAGGCGTATGCCAGGAGGATACCGAAGACGATGTTGAACTGGACGAGACCGACCAGGCGTCCGCGCACACGTGCGGGCGCGATCTCGGCGGTGTAGATGGGCGCCACCACGGAGGACAGGCCCACGCCGACACCGCCGAGGAAGCGGAAGATCATAAAGAAGGTGATCGGGAACGCGGACGAGGCCGACACCGTTCCATCCGCTGCGCTCACCAGTGTGGGCAACGGGGCGAGGGCGGTAGCGAGCGCTCCGACGCCAAACAGGATGCCGATCCAGAAGAGGACGGGCTTACGGCCGAAGCGATCAGCCAGGTTGCCGGCGATGATGGCGCCGACAATCGTACCGATCGTCGCGATCGCAACGATCATGCCTTCGCCCGTGGAGGACAGAGCGTAGAGCTCGGTGAGTTTTTCTTCCGCACCGGAGATGACGGCGGTATCAAAACCGAAGAGCAGGCCGCCAAGAGAGGCGACGATGGCACTTCGAATGACCAGGGGCGGAATGGATCGAGATGGTGCTGACGACTGAGATGCCATGCTGGCTCCGCACTGTGGAGAGGGGACGCACATTGCGCCGAGGCCGTTCCTGCCTCTGTCGCGAGCCTAGAAAGTCAATTGGTCGGACAATTAGGGACCTAGGGAGCAGTTATGTGAGAACTGAAAGGAAAACGGGAGGAAAAACGCCCACCGACGAAGAAAAAGTAACGACGGTAACACAAGGGGATGCGCGGAAACATCCACGATGCGAAACGACAGTCAGATCTCGATGGCGTAGAGCCTGGTCTGTCCCACCGTGCGGAAGCCCAGGTAGTCGTAGATGGCGAGCGCACCCGTGTGGTTCGCGGAGCCCACACCCGTACCAGCGCGATCCATGCCGTCGCGCTTCTGTGCCCACATCGACGCCAGGATCAGCGCGTCAGCAACGCGGCTCTCGCGCCACTGGGACAGGACGCCCAGCTGGTCGATGTACCCCTCACGCCAGCCCAGAGCCGCCCAATCCTGCTCGTAACGCGATGCCAGCAGGAAACCGGCAACGCGGGGACGATCGCCCGTGCGGTCGACGGCGACGAACGACCATTCGGGAGCGAAGGCCGTGCGCCCCTGCATCCACTGCTCCTGGGTGAGCGGGGGCCGGCCCCACTCGGACTCGTTGAGGCGGTTCGCCGCGCGCAGGGCGGGTTCCTCCCACTGGGGGCCCCAGGCCTCGACGCTCATGTAGGAACCCAGGTCAGGAACCGGCGGAAGACTATCCAGGGAGGCGCGCAGCTCGTAGTAGGTGCGCGTCCAGCGGAAGCCATGCACCTTCAGCTGCGCCTCGAGATCATCCTGGCCGGTCTCGACGTGACAGGTGATCTGGGCGGGAGCGTCACCCTCGACCTCGGCCAGCATCTGTCGGGCAGTGCCCTCCTGCCAGTCGACGATCGCATTGCCGAGGCCGATGCGCCGAAAGTCGGGGTCCACTCCCCCGACGCACACGCACTCCACGCGCCCCGGGAAGCGCAGGACCACCTGCGCGAAGGCGACGATTCGACCCGCTGCGATGCCCCTGCGGGCAATCCCGACGAGGCCTCGCCACTGGGAGGCACCCGAGAGCATCTCCTCGACCTCGTCCGGGCTGGTGCGATACGGCGGGTTGTCGCGGGCCTCCATGCGGGCGAAAAGCGCGGACAGGCCGTCGTGATGGGCGGCCGTCAGCGACTCCCATTCGATCCCGTGATGTTCGCCCGGGAAGGGGACGAACTCGGGGGCATTTGCTCGCTGTGCGAGAGGAATGCTCATGCTCGCCTCCTTCCGTCCCTACTGGTCGATCGTGTAGTAAACCTCGGCGGCTTCATCCACGAAGCCCAGGTGTTCGTAAATCTTATGCGCTCCGTCCGGGCTCGACATATCAACGTCGAGGCCAATGCGCGACGCTCCAGACGCGGACGCTGCGGCGACGGCGTGCCCGACGAGGGCGCTCGCAATGGAGCGTCCGCGGTGCGCCCTCAGCAACGCCGAGCAGGTAGATGTAGGCCTCCGGACGGCCCGTAGCCACCCAGCGCTGCGCGGGACGGCCGGTGATCGCGTAGCCAACGACCTCACCCTGAGCATCCACGGCCACGAACGACCAACGCGTGTCGAAGTGGTTCATCGCATCGTCCCACCACAGGGCACGCAGGGGCGAACGGAACGACTGCTGGAAAGCCTCCATGTGGATGGCGCGGATCTGGTCCTGCGGAACCTTGTTCCACGGAAGGACGCGATATCCGTGGCGCGCGGGCACGGGCACCTCGCCACCGGCCAGGTCACGGTACATGACCTGGTACGTGCGCTTAGCGAAGAAGCCGGCCGCAATGTAGAGGCGGCGACGATCTGTCATGTGCGCGTCGACAAGGTTCGAGATCGACGCGGGCACCTCGGACTCGGCGCCGAAAGCTTCGACGAGCATCTGTCGGGCGCGCCCGTCCTGCCAGTAGAGCAGAGCCCGGCCCACGCCTCGGCCACGCCAATGCGGGTGGATGAAGGCGCGGACAACGGCTGTTGCGGCCTCGTGAATGCCGCGCAGAACGCGCACGGACGCCACCGCGCAGATGTTTCGCTTCGCGTCCAGGCCGACGATCGTGTCCACCCAGTCGCGCCCGTTCTCGCCCTCCATCATGTCCGCGATGTCGTCGACAGAGGTGCGCCGAATAGCATTGTCGTCGTCTTCGATCAGGGAGATAAGCGCGTACACGGCGGGGGCATCGCGGCCGATCATGGGCCGCCAGCGCAACCCGAGGTGATTGCCCGGGTACGGGACGGACCCGGGCGGCGTGAGTCGCTGCGCAAGTCCTGTCATGGCAGATATCCTACCGGCTATTCGGGCCTTTAGTCACACTGGCGCTTGACATTTGGTCAACGCGCGTGAACGTTTGGGCAGCGCGCGGTGATTTTTGCCCGTAATTACGCGTCGATGCGCGTACGATCCAGCCCCGCGGATTCCTCGATAATGAACTCCTTGCGCGGGCCCACCGTCGAGCCCATGAGCAGCTCAAAAACGTCCTCCGCCTGGCGCAGGGCTTCCTCGTCGGCCAGCGTGATGCGGCGCAGCGAGCGGTGGGCCCGGTCCATCGTGGTCTCCGCCAGCTGGTCAGCATCCATCTCACCCAGACCCTTGTACCGCTGGATGGGTTCCTTCCACGTGCGGCCCGAGCGGCGCAGGGCGGCGAGCTTACGATGCAGCTCGTCCTCGGAGTAGGTGTAGATGTACTCGCGCTTCTTGCGTCCCTTGCCCGCGACCTCGATACGGTGCAGGGGCGGGACGGCGGCGTAGATGCGGCCGGCCTCGACCATGGGGCGCATGTAGCGGAAGAACAGGGTCAGCAGCAGGGTGCGGATGTGCGCGCCGTCGACGTCGGCGTCCGTCATGAGGATGACCTTGCCGTAGCGAGCCTGGGACAGGTCGAAGGTACGGCCCGAGCCCGCGCCGATCACCTGGATGATGTTGGCGCACTCGGCGTTGGCCAGCATGTCCGCGGTCGAGGCCTTCTGCACGTTGAGGATCTTTCCTCGAATCGGGAACAGGGCCTGGTAGTGGGAGTTGCGCGCGGCCTTGGCCGTGCCCAGGGCGGAGTCGCCCTCGACGATGAACAGCTCGGTCTCCTCGACGTCCTCGAGGCGGCAGTCCGCGAGCTTGGCGGGCAGCGAGGAGGTTTCCAGCGCGTTCTTCTTACGCGAGATCTCCTTGTGCAGGCGCGCGGAGACGCGGGCCTTCATCTCGCCGACGACCTTCTCCATGAGGAGGGAGGTCTGCTGCTTGTCGTCACGCTTGGAGGAGGCGAACTTGGCCTTCAGCCAGTCGGAGACCACGCGGTTGACGACGGTGCGAATCTGGGGAGTGCCCAGCGTTTCCTTGGTCTGTCCCTCGAACTGAGGCTCGGGGAAGCGCACGGTGATGACGGCGGTCATGCCGGCCTGCACGTCGTCCTTTTCGGGGCGGCCATCCTTCGCGCCGACCTTGAGCTTGCGCGCGTTCTTGTCGATCGCGGCGCGCAGGGTCTTGAGGACTGCCTGCTCGAAGCCGGTGACGTGGGTGCCGCCCTTGGGGGTGGCGATGATGTTGACGAACGACTGGACGGTCGTGTCGTAGCCGATGCCCCAGCGCAGCGCGATGTCGACCTCGCAGGTGCGCTCGACCTCGGTGGCGCGCAGGTGCCCGGTCTCGGAGTCCAGGGCCTGCACGGTCTCGTTGTAGGTGCCCTCACCCGTGATGTGCCACGTGTCGGTGACGGGGCCGTCGGAGGCCAGCCAGTTCGCGAAGTCGACGACGCCGCCGTCGAAGCGGAAACTCTCGTGGAGCTCCTCTTCGCCGCGCTCGTCGTAGCAGTTGATGGTCAGGCCGGGCACGAGGAACGCGGTCTGGCGAGCGCGCGCCAGCAGGTTCTCCCAGGAGAAGCCCTCGGTCGACGGGAAGATCTGGAAGTCCGCCCAGAAGCGCACGCGCGTGCCGGTCAGGGATTTCTTCACCTTGCCGACCGTCTTGAGGGTCGAGCCGTCCACGAACGGCTTGAAGGGCGAGTTGGGGGTGCGCTGCTTCGAGTCGTCGAATTCGCCGGGTTCGCCGCGGCGGAAGCACATCTCGTGGGTCTTGCCACCGCGATCGACCTGTACGTCGAGGCGGGCCGAGAGTGCGTTAACGACGGAGGCGCCGACGCCGTGGAGGCCGCCCGAGGCCGCGTAGGAGCCGCCGCCGAACTTACCGCCGGCGTGGAGCTTGGTGTAGACGACCTCGACGCCCGTCAGTCCTGTCCGGGGACGATGTCGACGGGGATGCCTCGGCCGTTGTCGGCGACGGAGGCGGAGTGGTCGGGGTGCAGGCGCACGTCGATCGTGTCGCAGTGGCCTTCCAGGGCCTCGTCGACCGCGTTGTCGATGATCTCCCAGAGGCAGTGCATGAGGCCCCGGTGGTCGGTGGAGCCGATGTACATGCCGGGGCGCTTGCGCACGGCTTCGAGCCCCTCGAGGACCGAGAGGTGCCGTGCGTTGTAGTCGGATGCATCGGTAGGAGTCACGATGTGCATCATATGTGGGTCAACGCTCGTTTGTGGCCAACGGTGCGCGTGGCGCGGGTTCTGGGACGCTTTCCACGATTGACGAGGCCGGGGCCAGATCGCGCTGATGGGTGCCGTTTCGGGGGCTGTTGGGGCATATTGAAGGAGGGTTTGCGCTCCCCCGTTTCATTGTGTCGGCGTGCGGGCAGTCGATTGCGCCCCGGGTGAACAGGGGTGCGAGGCGCGGGGTGATGGTGTGTGATGGAAGCATGAACGCACAGACTCTTGAACGCCCGTACTGGACGAGCCGCAGCTCAGCGCGGCGAATCGTTGCGACGCCTGCGGCGCTCGCGCCTGGGTTCGTGCGACGATGCCTTCGGGTGGCCAGCTCTACTTCTGCGGTCACCACGCAAACGAGCACCTGCCCTCACTGGTGGGTGGCGGCGCACAGATCCTGGACGAGCGTCATTTCATGAACGACTGAGAGCGAGCCTCCCGCAGCGGCGGGACGCACGGCTTGCAGGCGCGGGCGGGGACCAACGGGTCCCCGCCCGCGTTTTTCTTGCGCACATCGTTGTTGCGCCTATTTGCGATGCCTGCGTCACGAAACCGCTCTTGATCCGCACTTTTGCTCCTCTCCCCCGCGCGCCTGTCAAAAACCGCGTGGTACAGTTACGAGCCGCTTTCGGGCACAAAAAGTGGCGAACTGACACACTGCGCCCACAATGGAGCTCACACATGAGAATCGCATGGAACGAAATCACATATCAACCAAAGAAGTTCGTTCTCATCGAGTTTCTAATCGCCACGCTCATGTTCATGGTCGTGTTTCTGTCCGGCCTCACCAACGGTCTGGCTGCCTCAGTGTCCGCGCAGATCGAGAACCATGGGCCCCTCACGTACATCCTGTCCACGGACTCCGAGGGCGTTATCCCTATTCGTCCGTGACCGACAACGACATCAATGCCCTCGAAGCGGCCGGCATGCACGACTACGCGAGCCTCGTCATCCAGCGCGCGACCATCACCCAGGACGACGACTCCGATACCCTTGACATCACGTACTTCGCGACGGATCACAACAACTCCAACACCCTCGAGCCAACCCTCATCGACTCCGACCTGGCGATTTCCGACCTGCAAGACAATGAGGTCATCCTCGACAGCGCGTTCGAGAACGAGGGCATCCACGTCGGTGACCGGGTGATCGACAAAATCTCGGAGCAGGAGCTCACGGTCGTCGCCTTCGCCAAGAGGGCTAACTATGGATACAGCGACATCGGCTTCGTCAGCTCACAGACTTTCACAACCATGCGCACGGTGACCGTTCCAAACTTCGAGTGGCAGGCCCAGACGGTCGTCACGTCGGATGAGATTGCGGCCAGCGACCTTCCGAGCCATCTGATGACCGCCGACCGCCAGCAGGTCATCGACAAGATCCCCGGCTACAAGGCGCAGAACCTCACGCTCAAGATAATGACGTGGGTGCTCCTCGTGGCCTCGTCTGCGATCCTGGGTGTCTTCTTCTACATCCTCACTTTGCAGAAGCTGCGCCAGTTCGGCGTCCTCAAGGCGATCGGCATGCCGATGCGCACCATTGCCTACATTCAGATCTCCCAGCTGACGATCATCTCGATCATCGGCGTCGTGATCGGCCTCGGCCTCGCCGCCGCTATGGCGCCGTTCCTGCCGAGCACTGTCCCTTCCATCATGACTCTTGCGGACAGCGTCACCGTCGCGATTAGCTTCGTCGTGACGTCGATCCTGTGCGGCGCACTGTCGCTGCTGAAGATCAAGAAGGTGGATCCCATCGAAGTCATTGGCGGAAACGGAGAATAAAGTGGCAATCATCGAACTGGATTCGATCGGAAAGTCCTACGCCGACGGCGACCAGACACACCGCGTGCTCAGCGGCCTGAGCCTGAGCGTTGACGCCGGTGAGTTCGTCGCGATCCTGGGGCCTTCCGGTTCCGGAAAGTCGACGCTCCTGTCCATCGCAGGCCTGCTGCTGTCGGCCGACGAGGGGCGCATCTCTATCGCCGGCGAAGACCTCACCCAGCTGAGCCAGAAGCAGTGGACACGCAAGCGCCTGGAGCTGCTGGGCTTCATCTTCCAGGACCACCAGCTCCTGCCCTACATGCGTATTGGCGATCAGCTCGAGCTGGTCACCAAGCTCAAGGGTCAGAAGGACAAGGCTGCGCGCCAGGCCGAGGTCCGCTCCCTCATGGAGGACCTGGGGATCGAGGCCTCCTACGCGAAGTATCCGCGCCAGATGTCGGGCGGTCAGAAGCAGAGGGCGGCGATCGCTCGCGCCTTCGTTGGCAACCCGCAGCTGATCCTGGCGGACGAACCGACCGCGAGCCTGGACCCGGACCGCGGCCAGGAGATCGCCCAGCTGATCTGCAAGGAAGTGAAGTCGAAGAACAAGAGCGCCATCATGGTGACGCATGATCGCTCGATCCTCCCCTACGTGGACACGATCTACGAGCTCACGCACGGCACGCTCACCAGGCTCGAGGCCTGAGAGCCGCGGACTTCGGCGTCATCAGTGGGGATCTCCTAGGCATTACGACAGGGGATCCTCACTGCTTTATGCCTTCAGCGCTAGCAGGCCGTCAGAAATGAAACGACGCACAAGCTCACTGCGGGTTTGTCCAAGTTCCCCTGCCGCTTCGTCGAGCTCCCGAACCAAGGATTCGGGCAAGCGCGTGCCGACCGGCATCGTGTCCTCACCGAAGAGCTGCGGACGCCCTGGCAGCACCTTCCAGGCTCCGTCGCACTCACCCGCTTCGAAGCGCTGAGCATCTGCGTCAAGATCAGCGTCGGTAACGGTGATTCCTCCAGCAAGACGGTAGGTTCCTTCTAATTTCTTGCTCATTACCCTCTCCTCCCGGGTCCAAATATTTCGTCATCATTTTCTTTGAAGGCGGAGTCATCGCGTGATAGATGAGGATCCTGCCGTCTTCCTGGAGCGCTGCGAGGAGCTCCCAGCAGCCGCCCGTTCCTGTCGTATCCCAGCGCAGCGTACGCGGGCCAGTACGGCGAGTCCACACGTTCGGCACACTCGACCGCATACACCCAGGCGTGAATCACATCCTCGTCGGCGATCTCAGGATGGCGCACACTCACTCGTGGATGCACGACAACCGGCACGTCCATCGGCGCCTCACCTCCCCTGCGACCATGCCAGGAATTTCGTTAACAAAATTCTAGCGCCGTCCTCACCGCCCTGCAGGTCAATGCAATCGATGGTCGATCAAAGTCAGGAAGGTAGCCCACTACCCCGAGACGTCTGCTCCCCTAGTCCGCCAAGCGCTGGGAGACCACCGTCGTGACGCCGTCGCGCATGGTGACGCCGTAGAGGGCGTCCGCGATCTCCATCGTGCGCTTCTGGTGCGTGATGACAATCAGCTGGGAGGTCTCCTGCAGCTCCTTAAAAATCGCCAGCAGGCGCGTCAGGTTCATGTCGTCCAGGGGCGGCCTCGACCTCGTCCATGACGTAGAACGGGGACGGCGCGCCTTGAAGATCGCGACCAGGAACGCGATCGCCGCCAGGGAACGCTCGCCGCCCGACAGCAGCGACAGGCGCTTCACCTTCTTACCCGCGGGCCGAGCCTCGATCTCGATGCCCGTCGTCAGCATGTCCTCCGGATCAGTGAGCACCAGGTCGCCCTGGCCGCCCGGGAACAGCACGCCGAACACGTGCTCGAACTGCTCGCGCGTCTCGGTGAACGCCGACGCGAAGGCCTCCTCCACCAGGCGATCCACGTCTTGCACGATGCGCAGCAGGTCCGCTTTCGAAGCTTTGAGATCCTGCACTTGATCCACAAGAAACTTGTGCCGCGATGCCAGCGCCTCGTGCTCCTCGAGCGCCAGCGGGTTCACACGCCCCAGCTTCTCCAGATCCTTCTGCGCCTTGGCGAGCGCTCGCTCCTGCTCGGCGCGCACGTAGGCGCTCGGCTCGGCGGCCGCGGCCTTCTCAACCTGGTCGGGGTCGAGCGGCAGCATCGGCACCAGCGTCTGGGGGCCAAACTCGGCGAGCAGCTGCTCGGGTTCGAGGGACAGCTCCTCCAGGGCGCGCCGCTGCAGGTCCTCGACGCGCAGGCGCGTCTGTTCGGCGGCGATCTGCCCCTGGTGGGCCGAGGCCGTGGCCTCCGACAGCTCCGCGCTCAGCCGGTCCAGGGCGCGGCGGGCGTCCGAGACCTCCTGGGAGACCTGGGAGCGCCGCTCACTCAGCCGGTCGCGCTCGGCGGCGGCCTGAGCGAGGGCACGCTCGGCTGCCTCGAGGGCCACGCGGGCTGCGGCCTCCACGTCCGAGGCCGTGGCCAGCTCCGTCTTGCGCGCGGCCTCGCGCCGGGCGTAGCGGGCGCGCTCCTCGCGCTCGGCGGCGGCTGCTTGGCGCAGGGAGCGGGCGCGGGAGGCGGCGCGCCGCGATTGCTCTTCGAGGGCACGCAGTGATAGGCGCGCCTCGTTTTCGGCCTCGCGGGCCTCGCGCGCGGCGCGTGAGGCAGCATCCGCGCGGGCCTGGGCGTCTTCGAGGCACTCGGGCGGGCCGACGGTGTCGGCGCCATCGAGGCGTGCGCGCGCGGCGACGTCCTGCTCGCGGGCCCAGGTCACCTGCTCGTCGGCGCGGCGGGCCACGTCGTGGGCACGCTCGGCCTCGGCGCGGGCGGCCTGCGCGGCCGACTGGGCGCGGGCCAGCTCCTGGGCTTCCTTGGCGCGCTGCGCATCTTCCTCGCGCAGGGCCTTCAGGGCGTCGTTTGCCTCGCGGATGCAGCGGTCCAGGTGGGTGTTTGCCTCGCTGAGCTGCTCGGATACCTCGGCCATGCGGGCCCGGGCGGCCTCGGCCTGCGTGCACGCCTCCTCGTAGTCTGCGCGCACGGAGAGCACGGAGGAGGCCTGGCGGCCACCCTCCACCGACCAGGAGCGCAGCACATCGCCACCAGGCGTGACGACGGCGCGCACGCCGGGCATGTCCAGCACGTCAGCGGCGGCCTCAAGGGAGCATGCGACAACCCCGTCCAGCAGGGTTGCCAGCGGCGCGGCGGCTCCTCGCAGGCAAAGACGTCGGCAAGCCACGTCGCACCCTCGGGCAGCTCGGCGCGGGCTGCACCGATCCCGTCATCGGAATCGTGAGAAAGATCATCAGAAGAACCCGACGCTACAACAAGCCGCAGCGAGCGCCCGGCCGCGCGGGCAGCGTCCAGCTCGCCCAGGCCTCGGGCCAGGGAGTCGACGACGACGGCGTCGGCGAAGGGAGCCAGCGCCGCGGCGACGGCGTCCTCGAAACCAGGCGTGACGTGCAGGAGGGGCGCGACCTGGCCGAGCACGCCGGGACGTCCCAGTAGCTCTGCGGTGCCGTCCTCGGGGGTCAGCAGCTGCTCGAGCGCGTCACGACGCGCCTCCCAGCGCGCGCGGTCGGCTCGGGCCTCGCGCTCGACGCCGAGCAGCTCGTCCACGCGGGCGCGTGCGGCGTCGCGCCGGGCTGAGGCCTCGGCGTGCGCGCGGGCCGCTCCCCGTCTGCTTCTTCCTCGGGCGTGGCTCCCTCAGCGACAGAAGCGTCCACGCCAACGGAACCCACAGACGACACGGGCACGGCCTTCTCTGCGGCCTCAGCGCGCTCCTGGGCCGCGCGGTAGGCGCCCCACGCACGGTCGGCCTCGGCGATAGCGGGCCTCCAGGCGGGAGGCTGCCGTGGAGGCGTCGCCCGTCAGGCGCGCGACCTTCTCGCGGTGGTCGGCGATGACGCGGTTGACGCGGGCCAGCTCGCGGGACGCGGAATCGTCGGCATCCTCCGCGGCCTCGCGCGTGCGAGTCGCGGACGTCAGCGCTGAGCGCGCGGCTTCGACCCTGACCGGCCAGGGGTCGCGTCCTCGGCGCTGGCGACGCGGGCGCGCTCGTCGAGCACGTCGGGATCCTCGCCGCCCGGTGGCAGCTCGGGGGTCGCGCGCAGCGAGACCTTCTGGGTCGCGGCCATGAGCGTGCCGCGCAGGCGCTCGGTGATCGTGGTCGGCGACTGCCAGTCGGAGGATGCCTGCTCGAGCGTCGGCGAGGACGCGCGTTCCGCATCCTCCAGGCGCGCAAGCTCAGCGCGCGCGGCCGCAATCTGCTCCTCGAGCGACGACCGGCGCGCGGCGGCCGACTCGTCCGATGCCTCGAGCACGGACAGCTTGGAAAGCGCTGACGCCAGGTCGTCGGCAAGCAGTCGGGCCTTCGCGTCGCGCACGCGCGCCTGAATGAGGGAGGCGCGCCGGGCCACCCGCGCCTGGCGGGCCAGGGGCCCGAGCTGGCGGTGAATCTCGTTGGTCAGGGTCCAGGACGCGCACGAGGTTCGCGTCCATGTCGGCCAGCTTCTTGAGCGCGCGTTCCTTACGCCGGCGATGCTTGAGGACTCCCGCGGCCTCTTCGATGAAGCCGCGACGCTCCTCGGGCGTAGAGGACAGAATCGCGTCGAGCTGCCCCTGGCCGACGATGACGTGCATCTGACGGCCCATGCCCGTGTCGGAGAGCAGCTCCTGCACGTCCAGCAGCCTCGCCGGAGTGCCGTTAATGGAGTATTCGGAGCCGCCCCCGCGGAACAGGGTTCGGCTGATCGTCACCTCGGAATACTCGATGTCGAGCAACCCGTCAGTGTTATCGATCGTCAGGTCCACCTGGGCGCGCCCCAACGCCGCGCGCCCAGATGTCCCCGCGAAAATCACGTCCGCCATTTGCCCGCCGCGCAGCGCGCGGGCACCCTGCTCGCCCATGACCCAGGCGAGAGCGTCGACGACGTTGGATTTACCCGACCCGTTGGGGCCGACGACGCACGTAATGCCCGGTTCGAGGGCGAGCGTGGTCGCACTGGCGAAGGACTTAAAGCCCCGCAGCGTCAGGTTTTTGAGGTACACCCTTGCAGGTTAGCCGTGTCTCAGTAAATCTCCGGGAACCACAGGGAGATTTCGCGCGTTGCGTTGTCCACAGAGTCCGATCCGTGGATCAGGTTCTCCATGTGGGGGCTGTTCCACGCGCGACCCAGGTCTCCGCGGATCGTACCCGCGGGGGCCGTCGTCGGGTCGGTCGAGCCCATGAGGACGCGCATGCCCTCGACGACGCGCTGGCCTTCGACGATAACTGCGACGACCGGGCCGGAGCTCATGAACTCCAGGAGGCCTTCGAAGAAGGGCTTGTCCTTGTGGTCGGCGTAGTGCTCGGCGAGCAGCTCGCGGGAGGCGATCATGAGCTTGAGGCCCTTGATCGTGTAGCCCTTTGCCTCGATGCGGCGCAGGATCTCACCGGTCAGGCCGCGCGCGTAGCCGTCGGGCTTCACGACGATGAGGGTGTGCTCCAGGGTGGGGTCGAGAAGGTGCTGGGGCTCCAGCAGAACACTCTTAGCGCTCACATTGTCTCCTTTGATGATGAGGGTTGCTCAGTTGCGCTTTCCAGCATATCTGTCAGGGCCGCAACCGCCGCTGTGGCGTCTGCCCCATTGGCCTCGATGTGGACGCTCTGACCTTGGGTGATGCCCAGGGCCATGAGCTCCAGGACCGACCCGCCGTCCGCCCCGTTGACGGTGACCTCGGCGTCGAAGGTACCCGCCAGGCGCACGAAGGCGGCGGCGGGTCGCGCGTGCAGGCCGACGGGGTCCGCGACGACCGCGTCCGCCTGCGCCCAGGTCGACGAGGCCGGGCCCTTCCCCCTGCCCCGCTGGGCTTCGCGGGAGCGGGGCTGGCCGCCTCCTGGGCGGGCACGTCGTCCACGCGGGGGCCAGTGCGGCTGCGACGTCGGCGACCTGGTCGAGGTCTTCGCCGAGCTGGGCCCGCACGGAGGAGGCGACGGCCCCTTCGACGAGGCAGGTATCGACGAAGCGCACGCGCTCGGGTTCGTCGCTCATGTCGATGACAGATTCGACGGTCATCGTGGCCGAGCCGAGGTCGGTCAGGACGATGACGCCGCTGCCCTCCCCGTCTACGGCGACAAGGGCGGCCTCGAGGGCCGTCTCCACGAGGTCGTAGGAGGTGCCGATGCGGCCGTCGTCCGTGCCCCCGGCGGCCTCGAAGTGCACGTCGGGGGCCATCTGGGCGGCCAGCTCGCAGACTCCGTTGGCCAGGGAGGCCGAGTGGGAGACGATGACGAAGGAGACGCGCACGCTCATGCTGCGCCGGCCTCGCCCGCTGCTCGCACGGCGGCGCGCAGGATGAGGGAGGTGGACACGGCACCCGGGTCGAGGTGTCCGATGGAGCGTTCTCCCAGGTAGGAGGCGCGTCCCTTCGTGGCCCGCATGGGCTCCGTGGCGGCGGCTCCGACCTCTGCGGCGGTGGCGGCGGCCTCGAGGACGGCCACGGGATCGCTACCGGACTCGGCGGCCGCGCGGGCGGCCTCGAGGGCGGGCGTCCACGCGTCCACCATGGTCTTTTCGCCCGTGGTGCCCTTGCCTCGGGCCTGGATTCCGTCGAGCGCGCCCGCGATTACCGCTGCCACGCCCGCGCTGTCGAGCTCGCCGTCACCGGCGGCCTTCGATGCGCGCAGGAACGCGGTCCCGTAGAGGGGCCCTGGCGGCGCCGCCGACCGTGGACATGAGGGTCTTGGCGACCGTCTTGAGGACCTCGGCGACGCTGCCCGGCTGGGCCTGGCCCAGGGCCTCGACGGCGGCCTTGAAGCCGCGGTCCATGTTCTCGCCGTGGTCGCCATCTCCGATGGCTCGGTCCAGGTCCACCAGGTAGTCGCGCTGCTCAGCGACCTGCGCCGCGGCCAGCTCGATCCACCGCAGTGCCCACGCTGCATCTAGGCTCATCGTGTTTCTCCTTGTCTGCCTCGTTGTTTACTTCCAGGCGACCGTGTTCACGGGCGCGTCGAAGAGCTCGAGGAGCTCGTCGTCGGCGCGCATGAGGGTCACGGAGACGCCGGGCATCTCCAGGCTGGTGACGTAGTTGCCGACCATCTGGCGGGCGATCTCGATGCCGTCCTTCTTCAGCAGGGCGGCGAGGGCGCGGAAGCAGATGTAGAGCTCGGAGACGGGGGTTCCGCCCATGCCGTTGACGAGGGCCACGACGCGCTCACCTTCGGTGAGGCCCAGGTCTTCGCGCACGCGCTCGTAGAGTTCGGCGACGAGGCTGTCTGCGGTCTCCATGGAGCCGCGGCGGTATCCGGGTTCGCCGTGGATGCCGATGCCCAGCTCAATCTCGTCCTCGCCCAGGTCGAAGGAGGGCTTGCCGGCGTGGGGCACCGTGCAGGGGCCCAGGGCCAGGCCCATGGAGCGGGTCTGGTCGTTGACCTTGGTGGCAATGCGGGTAACTTCCTCCAGGGAGTCGCCGCTCTCGGCGGCAGCACCAGCGATCTTTTCCACGAAGATCGTTCCGGCGACGCCGCGACGCCCCGCCGTGTAGAGGGAGTCCTCGACGGCCACGTCATCATTCACGACGACCGACGAAACCTTGATGTCCTCCATGTCGGCCAGCTCGGCGGCGGTCTCGAAATTGAGGACGTCGCCCGTGTAGTTCTTGACGATGTGCAGCACGCCCGCGCCGTGGTCGGCGGCCTTCGTGGCCTCCAGGATCGGGTCGGGGGTGGGCGAGGTAAAGACCGCGCCGGGCACGGCCGCATCCAGCATGCCTTCACCGACGAAGCCCGCGTGCAGGGGCTCGTGCCCGGATCCGCCACCGGAGACGAGGCCGACCTTGCCCTCAGCCTTGGGGGCGTGACGGGTCACGAAGTCGGGCGAGTAATGGACATCGACGAGGTCGGGGTGGGCCAGGGCAAAACCTTCGAGTGTTTCGCGGACGACGGCGTGGACGTCATTGACGAGCTTCTTCATGTTGCCTCCTTGCACATTGCTCATCTGTACTTGTATACGTGATCAATCGTGCCACCTTTGAGCACGAAATCCCAACCGTGGCGGCCGCCACGATGCGGCCGCCCTGGTTGGGTTCCATCCCTAGCGGGGCTGTGACCGGCGAGGGCCAGCATTTCCCCGGCCAGCATGACCGAGCCAAACACAAGAACTCCGCTGCGATCCGCGAGCTCGGCCCCGGCCTCGGCGATCTCTGCTGCACGATCGACCGCGTCGGCCAACGACTCGCGCACGTCTACCCGGTCAGGACCGAAGACCTCCTCGGCGATCTCGGCCAGGCGCGCGATGTCAGCCGCGCGCTCGCCCGGCATCTGCGTGACGACGAGGTGATCGATGAAGGGTTCGACCTCGGACAGGACGCCCTCGACGTCCTTGTCCCCCATCGCCGCATACACGCCCGCGATGCGCGCGAACCCAAAGGAGGATTCCACGGCCTCGCGCAGGGTGGCCGCACCCGCGGGGTTGTGCGCGGCGTCCACGATGATCGTGGGCGAATGACGCACAACCTGCATGCGTCCCGGGCTGGAGGCGTTCATGAGGCCCTGCTCGACGATGCGACCGTCCAGGCCACGCCCGCCCATGAAGGCCTCGACGGCGACGAGGGCCGCCGCCGCGTTGTGGGCCTGATACTGCCCAAACAGCGGGACGAACACGTCCTCGTAGACCGCGGAGGGCGTGCGGATCGTAACCATCTGGCCGCCGACGCCCATCTGACGATCCACGACCTCGAAGTCTCGGCCCTCGACGCGGGCGATCGCGTCGACAGAGCGCGCCTGCTCGAGGAGGATGTCGAGGACTTCCTCCTCCTGAGCCATGATGACGACAACCTGGCCGGGCTTGATGATGCCGGCTTTTTCGCGCGCGATTTCCTCGATCGTGGAGCCGAGCCACTTCGTGTGGTCCAGGGCGATCGGGGTGATAACGGAGACGCCCGCGTCGATGACGTTCGTGGCGTCCCAGCGCCCGCCCATGCCGACCTCGACGACAGCGGCGTCGACCGGATAGTCGGCGAAGGCCGCATACGCCATGATCGTGAACACCTCGAAGAAGGACAGACGGGGCCGCCCTCCTGCGCGCTGCGCTCGTCCACCATGCCGACGTAGGGGCTCAATGTCCTCCCATGCGCGCACGAAGCCCCTCGCGCGTGATCGGGTGGCCCTCCAGGGAGATGCGTTCGCGCACGTCGAGCAGGTGCGGGCTCGTAAAGCGGCCCGTCTTCATGCCGAAAGCAGTAAGGAGCGAGTCGATCATGCGCGACGTGGAGGTCTTGCCGTTCGTACCCGTGATGTGGATCGACGGGTAGGAGTTCTGCGGGTCGCCCAGGATGTCCAAGGCGAGCTTCACGCGATCGAGCGTGGGATCGATGTCGTGCTCGGGTGCGCGCGCGACGATGGACTGGTAGATCTCCTGCACGCGGGCGTCCAGCGCGACGTCCTCCTCAGCCTTCGCGAGTGCGGCCTCGTGGGAGGCGCGCTCGTCGCGTGCCCTCGGCGGCATCGTCGGCGAAGTCCTCATCCACCTCGCCCTCGATCTCGGCGAGGACTGAGGGGTCGGGGCCCAGCAGCGCGAGTGCTCGACGAGGGCGCGCAGCGCAGCCTCGCGTTCGCTCTCCTCAGCCTGAGGGTCGCTGCCCTCCCCCGCCTCGGTGTCCTCGACCTCGTCGGCCGCTTCCAGGTACGGAATCAGGTCGGCCGGGATGCCGCCCTGCTGATCCTCGTGGGTGGGGTCTTGCCCGAAGAACGATTCGCCCTGCCATGTTTCCTCCGCTGCTCGCAGTGTCTTCGCTATTTTACCGGGCCAGGCACGGCGGGTGGCTTGTTCCGCCGATCACGGCGCGTTGTCGCGCACAGTCCGCGCGTCGTCATTGACGAGGCCGGGGCGGGGTACCCCCGAACCTACACATTCTCCGCGGGGAGCTCGTCGTCAGCGCGCCGGCGAAGACAGGTAGGATGAAAGCCTTCACGATGATCTATTTCAGGAGGCGACACGTGGGTAAGTGGTTTAGTCAGGGCATCCGAAATCGAGGAGCTGCGCGCCGAGAACCAGCGACTCAAGGAACAGGTTGCGACCCTCGAGGCGCGACTGCGCACCGCTTACGCGGACGCCGGAGTCGCGGCCCTCGCCGGATCATCCTTCCCCTCTCCCGAGGCGGCAGTACCGCAGGCCTCAGTTCCTGCCTTCCCAGCCGGTGCACCCAACCCGACCACGGCCTCGTTCCCGGAGCTGAGCGCCGCCGAACTCCAGATGATCGCCGAGGGCAGGGTCCTCAACGCCATCAAGGCCTACCGGGACCGCACCGGCGTCGACCTCAAGACAGCGAAGGCGGCAATCGACGCCGCGCGCTGAGCGATTCCCTCATGCTGGGCGAGCCAACCGCTCTGATAGGATGCCGACCACACAGACATCCTCAATGACGCGAAGGATTCCCCATGCTGCTGGCAGGTCTCACCGAAGAACCGGGCTGGATCCGATCCAGCTTCAACCTCACGTACCGCGTGCCGTGGGAGAAACTGACCCAGGGCGTGCGCGGGGTCTACCCCTACATTGAGGACGCCGAGGTGCAGGTCGACGGCGAGCCCTCCACTTCTCCGCTCCCGAGGATCTGCTGGCCATTCCAGAGGCTTCCAGCATCATGATCCGAGGCATGTCCCCCATCCTCAAGGCGCCGATCATGCTGACGTTCTTCAACCAAAAGCCGTTCGTCAACGTCGCGATCGGCCGGGTGAACGAGGAATTCCAGACCACCGACTACGAGAAGTTCAACAAGTCGATGTGCCAGTTCATGGACTCCATCGAGATCATGATGCACGTCCCGCCGGCCACGCTGCCGAAGGGCTGAGCCCCGAACGCACCCCCGGAAGCGAGAGGAACACAGGCATGCACCTGGAAGGGCATCACGAGGACGGCGGCTGGCTCCTGTCCACCTTTACCCTCACGAACCGAGTCTCGTGGGAGATGATGCTCCAGGCGGTCTACGCCGCCTTCGAGTATTTTGCGGACATCACGATCTTCGTGGACGATCAGTCCGTCGAGCTTGAGTCGCGCGCCGACGTGCTCTCCATCCCCGAGGCTCGAAGCATCGGGATCGCCGGCGAGTCCGTGGTGGTCAAAGAACCGATGATCATCATCTTCTACAACCAGGTGCACTTCATCAACCTGCGTATTCGGTGCGGCAACGACGACCTGCGCGACCTCGACTACGAGGGGCTTCAACAAGATCGTGTGCCCGATCGTCGACGCCATCGAGCTGGCGATGTACCAGGAGCCCGTGCCCACGCCCGTCAAGGACGACGCTACTGAAGAAACCGAAGACGCCGAGGAGGAGAAGCGGGCTAAGGCCTCGGCCGCCGAACCCCCTGATCCCCCACCGCCAGCCACAGAACCACAGGACAGCGTGACTCCGCCGACGCCCCTGCACCGGGCGCCGAACCGCCGATTCTCCTCGTCAGCCGAGGGCCTCGGCCCCACCGATCCCATCCCCGCGCCTGCACCGAGAAAGAGGAGTGAGTTGCGATGCAACTAGAGACTCCTTCGCCCAACGGCAAGCGGCGCACCGTCCATCAGACACACATTTTTTTCCCACGCGTGGACCCGGCCCAGGCGACGTACTGCCCAACGCGGCGCAGGGCCTCGGAGAGCGCTACCGGTGCGGAGCTGACGTAACCGGCGCCATGGAACTCCAAATGGCCGAAGGCACCGACCCGCACATCCACTCGACGGCCGACTGGTTGCGCTCGCGCTTCTCGCAGCCCGGCACAATCTGTCCAGAATGGCGCGACGACCGCGACCACGGCGAAATCCCGGGAACCAACCGCTATTTCCGCAACAAAGACGAGTTCATCGAAGCCTTCGACATCGACGGCCTGGACCACATCGGGCACGTCGGAGCGCGCAACCTGACGCCCATCATCAAGGGGTTGATCTTTCCCTCGGAGTTCCGATCGGGTCCACCCGCCAACTACAACGAGCTATACCGCCAGTTCCGCTTCACCGATAACCCGTTACCCGAGGACGTCGCCATCGAGATCTGCCTGCTCGACAAGGACATGGGTTCCCACGGGCAGGTCCCACAGGTGCGAATCATCGAACAAGTCATGATCGGCGGCTGGGCGCCCATGACGATCGACGAGCTCATCACGCAGAACATCATCGAAGGAGTCTCCGAGCATGTTGGGGAAATTGGAAGAATTGATTGGAAAGATCTGTTCGGATACTTCCGTCGCTAAAGCCGATTTCCAGCAGGGATACGGGTACGGGTATTCGTTATCGACCTACAACACCGATTTCTTCACCGTCTGGGAGATGTCGGGCTACTACCGTTTCAGCTGGTCCGAACGTCACCCAAGCTGGCGGTTCACCATGGACACGCGCAACGAGACGCTGGCCAGCTACGTGCTGGTCACCCAGGTCGGTGCGCTGCGTCGCGCACAGCTGCGCCAACGCCCCATCGTGATCCCAGGTGAGGCTCCCTCACCGCAGCAGTGGGACGATCGCGGACACGCGGTGGCCGCGAGTCAAGCGATACACGAACGCCACCGACCCGACAATGGTCGTCGAGTCAGTCAATAGCCTCGAACTGCGTCAGACTCTGTTCGCCACGCAGTTCCCGCTTGAGGACTACGTCGAGTCCTTCATGGATCCGGACGCGAATCCCGTTCTCGCCCCGTATCTCTCCTCGGTCGAGCCGCACCTGGAACGCCTGCGCCACGCGGGCGTGAAGCTGCCGTCTGACGCCGATTACCTGGAAGGCACTCGCTAAGCAGGGGATCTTCCCCGACACGATGCTCACAGAAACGGGCGGGCCGCGCTCTCGCGCAGCCCGCCCGCCTCAGTAACAGCACTCAGTGCTTGGCGACGCTCACGGCGAGCTTATCGCCGGCCTCGACCGTCAGCGACAGAGCGAGGGTCTCGGCGGCGATCATGTCGCGCCAGGTCTCCACGTCGGCCACGTGCTCGGAGGGCACCGTCAGCGACAGGTTGATGCGGTCCGCGATGTGCAGGCCAGCGTTCTTACGCTCGTCCTGAACGGCGCGCACAACGTCGCGGGCGTAGCCCTCGGCCTCGAGCTCGGGGGTCAGCTCCGTATCGAGCACAACGAAGGTGCCCGACGCCAGAACGTCCGCGACCTGGCCCTCGGCGGCGTCCACGGAGGTGGACACGGAGAACATGTCGCCCGTGAGCACCAGCGGCGCCCCATCCAGCTCGACGGAGGCGAAACGGCACTCGCCGTCCACGACCTCCCACTCACCGGACTTCTGAGCCTTGAACAGCTGGCTCGTCAGCTTACGGACAGCCGGATCGAAGGCGCGCGGGTTCAGTGCGAGCTCGGTGCGAACGCTCAGGCCCGAGTCCTGCGGCGCGGAGAAGACCACGGACTTCACGTTCACCTCGGAGGCGATCAGTTCCGCGAAGGGCTCCAGCGCAGCGAAGTCCTCCGACACGACCAGCAGCGACGCCAGCGGCTGGCGCACGCGCAGCTGATGCGTCTTACGCAGCGCGTGGGCAGCCGACACGATGGAGCGAACCTCATCCATTGCGGCGACCAGCTCGGGGGCGGCCACGGCCTCGTCGATGACGGGGAAGTCGACGAGGTGCACGGACTCGCCGCCCGTCAGGCCTCGCCAGATTTCCTCGCTCAGCAGCGGCAGCAGGGGCGCCGCCAGCTCCATGAGCGTCACGAGAGCGGTGTACAGCGTGTCAAACGCGGCGCCATCCTCGTCCCAGAAGCGCTGACGCTGGGTACGCACGTACCAGTTCGTCAGGACGTCCAGGTAATCGCGGATCGACTCGCACGCGCTAGCCACGTCGTAGCCGTCAAGCGCGCCGCGCACATCCTCGGCGAGGGTGCGGGTGTGGGCCAGCAGGTAGCGATCCATCTGCGCCAGCGCGGCCACCGCCTCGGGCGAAGACAGATCGATGCGCTTGGCCTCGTAGCCCTCGCCCTTGTTGCAGGCACCCGCGTACAGCGTGAAGAAGTAGTACGTGTTCCAGATGGGCAGCAGCACCTGACGGACGGTGTCGCGGATCGACTCCTCCTTGACGATCAGGTTGCCGCCGCGCACGACCGGGCTCGACATGAGGAACCAACGCATCGCGTCGGAGCCGTACTTGTTGAACACCTCGGCCACGTCCGGGTAGTTTCGCAGCGACTTACTCATCTTCAGGCCGTCGTCGCCCAGGACGATGCCGTGGGAGACGCAGGAGCGGAACGCCGGGCGATCGAAGAGGCGCGGTCGCCAGGACGTGCAGCGTGTAGAACCAGCCGCGCGTCTGACCGATGTACTCGACGATGAAGTCGCCCGGGTAGTGGTTCTCGAACCACTCCTGGTTCTCAAAGGGGTAGTGCACCTGCGCGAAGGGCATCGAGCCGGACTCGAACCAGCAATCGAACACGTCGGAGATGCGACGCATCGTCGACTTGCCCGTCGGGTCATCCGGGTTCGGGCGCGTTAGGGAGTCGATGAAGGGACGATGGAAGTCCGTGACCTTCACACCGAAGTCGGCCTCGAGCTCCGCGATGGAGCCGTAGACGTCGGTGCGCGGGTACGCCGGATCGTCCGAGACCCACACGGGGATCGGCGCGCCCCAGAAAGCGGTTACGCGAGATCGACCAGTCGCGGGCGCCCTCCAGCCACTTGCCGAAGATGCCGTCCTTGGTGTGCGAGGGGGTCCAGGTGATCTCCTGGTTGAGCTCCACCATGCGATCGCGGATCTCGGTCACGCGGACGAACCAGGAGGACACGGCCTTGTACATGAGGGGCTTGCGGCAGCGCCAGCAGTGCGGGTAGGAGTGCACGTAGGACTTCTCGCGCACCAGCACGGCGCGGATCTCGGGGGCGCGGCGCGCGATCGGGCCACCCTGCTCGCGCAGGTCGGCGACCACGTAGCGGTTCGCGTCGAAGATCTGCATGCCCTCGTAGTCGCTTACCTCGGAGGTGAAGACGCCGCCCTCGTCGACGGGCAGAACGACGCCGATGCCGTACTCCATGCACGTCCACATGTCATCCTCACCGAAGGCGGGGGCCTGGTGGACGAGGCCGGTGCCGTCCGTGGTCGTCACGTAGTCGGCGGCGATGATGGACCAGCCGTTGGGGCCGGGGGCGCCACCCTCGGCGCGGCGCTCGGGGGTGTCGAAGTAGTCGTAGATCGGGTGGTAGTGGGTACCCACCAACTCCGAGCCCTTGTAGGTGGCCACGACGGTGGGTTCCTCGCCCAGCTCCTTGGCGTAGGCGGAGATCAGGTCGGTGGCGATGAGGACGCGCTCGCCAGCGAGCACACCCTCGTGGTCGGCGGCAACCTCAACGAGGGAGTACTGGATCTCCGGGCCCACGGCGACGGCCGAGTTCGAGGGCAGGGTCCAGGGCGTGGTCGTCCAGATGAGGGCCAGCTCGGGGCGCGCCGAGTCCTCGCGCAGCTTCGTCTCGAGGCGCAGGCCCACCGTCACCGTGTTGTCGGTGCGGTCCTGGTACACGTCGTCGTCCATCTTGAGCTCGTGATTGCTCAGAGGCGTGCGGTCGTTCCAGCAGTAGGGCAGGACGCGGTGACCCTGGTAGGCCAGGCCCTTGTCGTAGAGCTGCTTGAACGCCCAGATCACGGACTCGGTGTAGGACATGTCGAGCGTCTTGTAGTCGTGCTCGAAGTCCACCCAGCGGGCCTGGCGGGTGACGTACTCTTCCCATTCCTTCGTGTAGCGCAGAACGGAGGAACGGCAGGCGGCGTTGAACGCCTCGATGCCGACGCCACCCTCACGGGTGATCTCGGTGACGTCCTCGATGCCGAGCTGGCGCTGGGCCTCGAGCTCGGCGGGCAGACCGTGCGTGTCCCAGCCGAAGCGGCGCTCGACGCGGTGGCCCTTCATGGTCTGGTAGCGGCCCACCACGTCCTTGACGTAGCCGGTCAGGAGGTGACCGTAGTGGGGCAGGCCGTTGGCGAAAGGCGGGCCATCGTAGAACACGAACTCGTTGGAGCCGTTCTCGCCGGCGTCGCGCATCTCAATGGATTTGCGGAAGGTGTCGTTGCTGGCCCAGAACGCCAGGGTGCCCTCTTCCATCGCGGGGAAGGAAGGGCTGGGGTCCACCTCGTCTTGCCGGTGGCGGGGGTAGAAGCCGTGCTTCGTCATGAGTGTCCTCGTCTCGCGCCTATACAGGGACGAGGACCGGCGTCGCCGGAACCCGCGGTACCACCCCGCTTGCCGCTCCCTCGCCGGGCGCGGCCGCTTCGTTGGGGCTGTGTCGGGCCCTCCCGTCCGGTTCTACTGGAGGGGACGAGGCCGTGGCCGGCTGTCGCTGCCCTCTTTCTTCCGGATGCTCCCCGGTGATACCCCGCTGGAGCGGGCCGGATCGTAGCGAGAAACCAGTGTAGCGAAGAAACTCCGGCGCGCCCACTGGGCGGAGCGTCTGTCTGCACACAGCGCACCTGCGAGCGCTCGTTGTCGCGTGCGTAGACGACGGCCTAGTGGGCCGTGGTCGGCGAGTGTTCGGAGGGGTGTGGGGCTCCTGTCCTAGAGTTGTGGGGTGAGTGTAGTGGAGACGAAACGCCCTGCGCACCCCTGGGGTGCGCTTATCGGCGTGCTTGTTCTGGTGGCGCTGGTTGCCGTGTGGGCCACGCAGGGAACCCTGGCCGGATCGGGTCTGCCCATTGGTCGCGCGGCGACGATCGCCGTGGGCATGACCCTGCAGGCGATTCCCTTCCTGCTTCTGGGCGTGTTCGTCGCAGAACTCATCGAGGCCTTCGTCTCCCCCGCCCTGATCGCGCGCGTGTTTCCGACGAACCCTGTGGCGTCCGTGTTGACCGCTCTCGTCGCTGCTTTCCTTCTTCCCGTCTGCGATTGCTCGGCGGTGCCGATCTTTCGTTCACTGCTGCGCAAGGGCGTTCCCCTGTCGGCGGCGACCACTCTCATGCTGGCTTCCCCCGCGATCAATCCCCTGGTGATCGCGTCAACGTATTACGCGTTCGGCTCGTGGGCGATTGTGGGTGCGCGTATTGGGCTGAGCATCATCGTCGCGTTGTCGGTAGGCCTGTCGATGCTGGCTTCTCCTCCGAGCGCCCCGCGAGGAAGCCGCACGTCCACGATCTGAGGCAGGACGGGGCTGGACCCGCCTGGCATCCTGGCGCGACTGGCCATTCCCCGCCTCCTGACCTATCTCTGATGATGGGGCGGGCTGCCCCACGCTGGTTCTCCACGCATCGCGCCCAGGGGCATCAGCCGTCAGGTGCCGGTGATGGGGCCTCGCGGCTATCGATGCATCGCCTCGAGCCTGGCGCCTCGCGTCACGCCGCGTCTGGCGTCCTCAATGCCTCAGCACCGCAACACGCGCGCCCCAGCATTGCTGTCGCCATGCTCACCTCCCGCATCGACGCTTACGAACACAAGAGCGCGGACACGCGCCACCTTCCACGCCGGGCGACACAGGCAGCGTCGTCGCCCTCTCCCGGCTTGCTCATCCTCCCTTCCGCGTCTCCTCGACCGCCGCGCGACGCACGCACCTCTGGCGGATCCACCATCGACGCGGACACCGACGATTCGACCGAGGACACCCCCGGGGATTCCAACAACTCAGCGAACGGGGGTGCAAACCCTACCACCGGCAGTGGCAGCCAGAACGCGGGCGCGGGGCAGGCCTCGTCGAGCGGGAAACTGGAGCTCACGACCGACAACTTCTACTCCCAGGTGGAGGAGATGATCGCCAACGGCCGCGCGCACGATGGTCAGCGCGTCGAATTGACGGGTTTCGTGCTCAGTGCCGAGGCCGCGAGCGCCCAGGCGTCGATTCCGCGCGTGACGGATGAGGAGAGTTTTGCGGTGGCGCGTATGGCGATTTGGTGTTGTGCGGCGGATGCGTATCCGGTTGGTTTTGCGGTGCGGTGGGCTGGGCCTGCTCCTGAGGCGGATAGCTGGGTGCATGTGAGCGGTATGCTGCGTGTGCGCGGGGGGAAGGCGCTGGTCATTGAGGCTGATTCGGTGACGCCGGCACAGACGCCGAATCCGGAGTTTGTGGTTCAGACGCGTTAAACGCACACATTTTAGTGACACAGTTCACTACCTCTGTTTATGTCCGTTACTTCGGACACAAAATTGTGCGCGTACGGTGAATGAAGCGCACACGGCAGGCGCGGGCGCATCACCACACCTTCAAGGATGAAGACATGTCATCGACAACCACACTCACACCCCCGCGACAAGCAAGCGAGGCGCTACGCAACGACTCTCGCTCTGATCGCCACCCTCGGCCCCTTCTTCTACGGATTCGAGGGCATGGTCCTCAACGCCGCCATCAAGGCCGTGGGATCCACCTTTGAGCTCGGCCCGATCCTGCAGGGCGTTGCGGGCGCGGCAGGTGTCATCGGTGGGCTGATCGGTGCCCTCGCCGCGGGGCGCATCTCCGACAAGATCGGCCGTAAGACGACGCTCATGTGGGTCGGTCCCTTCCTGCTTGTTGAGGCCCTCCTCGGCCCCATCTCTCCCCTCCTGGGCGGCTTCGGCTACCCCTTCCTGCTCCTGACCCGCATCATTGGCGGCATCGGCTTCGGGAGCGGCGACCACGGTTGCCCCCGGCTACGTCGCTGAGATCGCGCCCGCAGACATCCGAGGGCGTCTCATCGGATTCCGCCAGCTCGCGATCATCCTGGGCCTCTTCTTCGCCGGCCTCATCAACACGGCGGTCGTCTCGATCACGGGCGGCGCTGCCAAGCCTGCGTTCGGCGGGCTCATGACCTGGCAGGTCCTCTTCGCGTGCCTCATCATCCCGGCCCTGCTCTTCGTCGTCTTTACGGCGAAGATTCCCGAGTCTCCCCGTTACCTCGTCTCCGTGGGCCGCACCAAGGAGGCCGAGGAGATCCTGGCAAAGCTATCCGGCGAGGAAGACCCCGCGGCCCGCGTCGAGGCCATCGCCCAGTCCCTGACGATCACGGGCGGCGCGAAGCTCTCGATCGGACAGATCCTGTCCTCGCAGTGGCGCGGCCTCGTGTTTGTCGGCATGGCGATCGCAGCCTTCCAGCAGCTCACCGGCATCAACGGCGTCTTCTTCTACTCCAACTCCCTGTTCGCCGCCGTCGGCTTCACCGAGTCGATGGCCCTGGCCCAGACCCTGCTCATCACCGCATTCAAGATCATCGGCGTCCTGTCGGGCATCATGCTGGTGGACCGCGTGGGCCGCAAGCGCATGCTGATCTACGGCGGCACCCTCATCTTCGTCTCGCTCGGCATCGTGGCGACGGTCTTCACGGTCGCCCCCACCATCGACGGCAAGCCGGATGTTGCGGACTCCCCCGTCCTGGCATTCCTGGCGGTCGCGGCCCTGTGCACGTTCCTGCTCGGATTCACCTCCTCGTGGGGCCCCATCTTCTCCATCGTCATGGGCGAGATGTTCCCCAACTCGATCCGCGGCGGCGCCATGTCGCTCGCATCGGGCGCCGACTTCCTCGTCAACTTCCTGGTCGTCCTCCTCTTCCCTTCCTCATCGCCTGGTCGCCCGGCTGGCACCTACTGGATCTACTGCGCCTTCGGTGTCCTCGCGGTCATCTTCACGGCGAAGTTCCTCACCGAGACCAGCGGCGCCGAGCTTGAGGATATGGACAAGGTAGTCGCCCAGAAGTGAGCGCTCTCCCCTTCGATTTCAACGACGAAAAGGCATTGCAATGACTGATACGACTCGGGACATTCCCAACAACGTGCGCAACGTCCCTGGTCATCATGACCGACCAGCACCGCACCGACACGATCGGTTGCCTGGGCAACCCCCACGCGCAAACCCCCGTCATCGACGCGATGGGCGAATCGGGCTTCGCCTTCACCCATTGCTTCACCCCCACGGCTATCTGCACGCCGGCTCGCGCCTCCCTGCTGACCGGCAAGCGCCCGGGCAAGCACCAGGTGCTGGCCAACCCCGAATGGAATATCGCCTACCAGGTCTCGATCCCCGAGGGCACGTGGACGTACACGCAGGAACTGCGCGACGCCGGCTACAACGTCGGCATCGTCGGCAAGTACCACTGCGGCTACAACCCTGCCTGACAAGTTCGGCGCGGACGACGACACATACTGGGGCGCCGAAAACCCGGTCGCCAACGAGAAGTATGTCGCCTGGCTCGAGGCCAACAACCTCCCACCGGTGCGCGCGCACGACCTGTGGCGCGGCAAGCTGCCCGGCGGGCGCGACGGGCACATCATCGCCGCGCGCCTCGACCAGCCCGAGGAAGCCACCTTCGAGCGCTTCCTGGCCGACCGGGCGATCGAAAAGCTGCGCGAGTACGCGGACGACTGGAAGGACTCGGGCCAGCCCTTCTGCCTCGACGTGCACTTCTTCGGCCCCCACCTGCCCTACTTCCTGCCCGACGAGTGGTTCGACCTCATCGATCCAAACGACGTCGAGCTGCCGGAAAACTTCGGCGACTCCCTCATCGGCAAGCCCCCGATCCAGGAGAACTACGCGACCTACTGGTCCACGTCCTCGTTCACGAACGAGCAGTGGAAGAAGCTCATCGCGGTCTACTGGGGCTACACGGCCATGATCGACTTCGAGATCGGGCGCATCATGGACGTGGCGCGCGAGCTGGGCATCCTGGACGACACGGCGGTCTTCTTCTGCGCGGACCACGGTGAGTTCACGGGCTCTCACCGCCTCAACGACAAGGGCCCGATGATGTACGACGACATCTACAACGTCCCCTTCATAGCCCACATCCCCGGCGTCTCAACCGTGGGTCGCTCCGACGCATTCGTCTCCCTCATCGATCTGCCGGCCACGGTCCTCGACATCGCGGGCCTGGACACCTCGCTCGTGGAGGACGGCCGCTCGATCGTGGACCTGACGCGCGGCGGGCAGGTCGAAGGCTGGCGCGAGGACATCGTGTGCGAGTTCCACGGCCACCACTTCCCCCTCCAGCAGCGCATGCTGCGCACGCGGGACTTCAAGCTCGTCATCAACCCCGAGTCGATCAACGAGCTCTACGACCTGCGACTGGATCCGGCGGAGATGAACAACGTGTACACCGTGCCCGTCTACGACGAGATCCGCAGGGAGCTGGCCACGAACCTGTACCTGCAGCTGCGTGAGCGCGGGGATCACTCCTTCGCCAAGTGGATGGCGGCGATGACGGACTTCGACATCCCGCTGGTGAACACGGCTCGCTCCGACCTCGACGAGGTCACGAGCGACTAAGCCCCCTGCCTCGGCGGCGGGAGGACACGCATGATCCCGCCGCCGAGGCCAACGCGCGCCCTGCACACCCCACACAGTGACGCGTATCATAGACAGCGTCAACGAGGCCGGAGCGCCCCGAGCGGACACCAACGACGAAGCGCCGGGAAGGAGAGGCATGCACTACCCCACACGCAGACCACTGCCCACCCTCGAAGACCGCATCGTCGCCCACCTGGCCAAAGCCCCAGCAACGCGCTCCCAGCTGTGCGAGGCCCTCGACACCTCACGCACGAACCTGGGGCGCGCGCTCACCACCCTCCTCGACGAGGGATCGGTGACGCCCGTGCGCACGAACGCCCCCGGACGAGGCCAGCCCCACCCAGCTCCTCACACTCAACTCATCGGCGGCACACTGCGTCGGCCTGAACGTCACGCGCACGTCGTGCGCGGGCGTCATGCTCTCGCGCGCCGGGACCGTCCTGGCCGCCGTTCATATCGTCTCCCCCTCCTCTCCCTCCCTCCAGCTCTCTCTCGAGCAAACCTGCGAGGCTCTGGCCGCGAGCGCGGCCCGTCAAGGAATCGACACTTCGACGGTGCGCGCGGTGGGCGTGGGTGTTCCCATTCCGATGGGGCGTAACGCCAGGCTTTCCTCGGACGCGTACCCGACCATGGAGGAGCTCAGCGAGCTCACGCGCCGCTGGTGGGATCCTCTCCCGATCGTCGACAACACCGTGCGCATGGCGGCGCTCGCGGAGGCCCTGTGGGGCGCGGGCGCGGACATGTCCTCATTCATCTATCTGCGCCTGTCGGGGGCGTGGGCGGCTGCGTCGTCTCCGATTTCCGCCTCGTTGGCGGGGCGGGCGGCCTGGCCGGGGAACTCGGGCACATGACGGTGGGCGCCAACGACTCGCCCTGCGCCTGCGGCAAGCGCGGTTGCCTGGAGACGCTGGCGTCTGTCCCGGCGCTGTGCGAGCGCGCGGGGTTGCCGATATTGCTCAGCTGCGGGCCGCCGTATTGTCCGGCGATACGCGTGCGCGCGAGGCCCTGGAGCAGGCTGCCCAGGCTGTCGGCTATGTCTTGGGTTCGGCCGCGCTCCTCATTAACCCTCGGGCCATCATCGTGGCCGGCGAAATCGTCGACGCGTTTCCCTCCCTGCGATCCGACATCGCGGCCGCCATGCATAGGGAGCTAATTCCCGTCATGGAGTGGGACATCGACGTCGTGGGGGCATCGCTGGGGCCTTTGGGTGCCGCTCAGGCCAGCGCGCACATCGCCGCCCACCCCTCCGACGAGGACGCCGCAGCCGCCCACCTCCCCGAGGAAGGCTCATCCCTGGAGGTGGGGCCGGCCTCGTCGATGGAGGTGCGCACCGATCGCGGGGGTAGGCCGTGACGCGCTCGATCCCCCTCTCCGTCGTCACCAAACCGACGGGGGCAGCCTGCAACCTGGATTGCCAGTACTGCTTCTTCCTGTCCAAGGAGCTGCTCTACGACGCAGCGGCGCAGACTATGTCCGAGCAGACCTTGGAACGTTACGTCGAGGCGTTCCTCGAGTCGAGCCCCGACGGCAAGGTCACGATGCTGTGGCAGGGCGGGGAGCCGACCCTGCGTGGCCTGCCTTTTTTTGAGCGCCTCATTCAGTTGTGTGAGCGCTACCGTCGCCCCACCCAGCATGTGCGTCACGCACTGCAGACCAATGGCACGCTGGTGACCGACAACTGGGCCAGCTTTTTCGCGGACCATGACTTCCTCGTGGGCGTGTCCATCGACGGTCCCGCTCCCCTGCACGACGCCTACCGGCTCAACCGTGGCGGGCGGGGCACACACGCGATGGTTGTGCGCGGCTGGGAGGCACTCGCCCGCGCGGGCGTGGAGACGAACATTCTGTGCACGGTCAACGCCGCCAACGAGGAGCACGGGGAGGAGGTGTACCGCTACTTCCGCGACGATCTGGGGGCCCGCTACCTGCAGTTCATCCCCATCGTCGAGCGCGTGCGCGCCGCCGACCTGGCCCAGGCCGAGCGCGGCTGGCGCTCCGGGACCTCGGCCCTCCTGTACCGCCAGGACGGGGACTGCGTCACCAGCCGTTCCACATCCCCTGCTTCCTACGGGCGTTTCCTGTGCGAGGTGTTCGACCAGTGGCTGGCCGCCGACGTCGGCGAGGTCTTCATTCAGGACGTGGATTCGACCCTGTCGGCCATGTTTGGCTCGGCCACGGTGTGCGTGCATGCGCCGCAGTGCGGGGCGAACATGGCGATGGAGTTCAACGGCGACGTGTACGCCTGCGATCACTGGGTGGAGCCGGATTGGTTGGTCGGCTCAATCAACTCCTCGTCCTTCACGCAGCTGGCGGCCTCGGAGAAGATGCGTGACTTCGCTCGCCCTCAAGCCCAGCCTGGATGACGAATGCCGCGCGTGCCCGCACCTGCGGCTGTGCTGGGGAGGATGCCCGAAAGACCGTTTCGTGCGACGCGGCGAGTCCTCACATAACTACCTGTGCGAGGGGTACCGGGCGTTCTATGAACACGCCACCCCTGCCCTGCGCGCGATGGGCATGCTGATCGCGGCGGGCAGGCCGGCCTCGGACATCATGGACCCCGCGGTCTCTACCTCCCTTGGACTATCTCTCACCACATCTATTCGGAAATGACCAATGATTGCTGAAGCGCTCCTCATCGGCGCATTCGTCGGCATCGTCGTCGGCTCGCTCGGCGCGGGAGGCGGCATCTTGTCGGTGCCGATCCTCGTCTACATTCTTGGGCAGGATCCCCCACCAGGCGACGGGCTTGTCCCTCATCATCGTGGGGCTGACGGCCGCTATCTCGCTGGCGACGCGCGCTCGCAGCGGAACGTCGCATGGCGCGAGGGCGCTCTCTTCGCCCTGGCTGGCCTCGTGGGCACGTGGGCAGGCTCGGCGCTCGGCCCGCTCATTTCGGCGCGTGCCCCTCATGCTCTCCTTCTGCGCTCTCCTGGGAGCGGTCGCGGTCTTCATGGTGCGCTCCCAGATGCGCCCATCTGCCGCGTCCTCTTCTGACGAGGCCGGGGATACCAAGGTCGACAAGGGCACCTGGACGCTCACGACCGTGTTCCGCGTCGTCGCCCTGGCGACGCTGACCGGTTTCCTCACGGGATTCTTCGGCGTCGGCGGCGGGTTCGCGATCGTGCCCGCGCTGCACCTGGCGCTACGGTACCCGATGAAGCGGGCCTCCGCGACGTCCCTGCTGGTCATGGTGATCACCGCCGTCTTCGGGCTGGCCTCGCGCACTCTCGCGGGCACGCTGACGATCACCGCCGAGGCCGGGGTCATGGTCGCGCTCTTCACCGCGGCGTCGATGGGAGGCGGCATCGCGGGAGCCAAGCTCACCACAAGAGTCTCGAATCGGGTGCTCGGCCTGGTCTTTGCGGCGCTCCTCATGTGCGTGGCAGTCTCGACCCTGGCGGCCACACTCGCATGAAGGGCGCGCGAGACGGATTGTGTCTCGCGCGCCCTCATTGCTCAGCTGGCGGTCGGTTCTTGGCCCTGGGTGGAGGAGTCCGCACTGCCCTGGCTTCCATTCTTGCTGCCGGGGCCTCGGCCTCCCTCCGGGGGAGGTCCCGGGCGGGTGCTGCCGGTATCGCCCTGCTCACCGCCCGGCCGCTGCTGCTGACCATTACCGGTACCTTGCTGGCCGCCGGGGCCCTGCTGCTGACCATTACCGGGACCTTGCTGGCCGCCGGGGCCGAATTCCTCGTCCTCGTCACCGTAGCCCTGGTCGCTGACACCGTCCTCGTAGCCCTGCTCATAGAAGTCCTGACCATCGCCCATGACGGCTGCATGCGTGATGATGCCCGCACCGAAGCCGACGCACAGCACCGCAGCTGCGGCGCCGGCGATGGCCGCACGCTTGCTCCACAAGGTCCTCTTCGATGCAGGCTCGAGCGTCGCGACGCTAGCCGCCACGGCTTCGTCACCGGCATGGTCATCGACAGAAGCCCCCGCGACCGACTCCAGGGGCGTGCCAGCAAACGCTTTGCTGGTCTCCTCTTGGGTGACGGGAGGCATCCGCGCCGTTTCCGCCTGCGCCACGTGCGTGGGCAGGACCTCGGTCTGCTCCGTGGCCTGCGCCTCCGACTGGGGCAGGATCGAGGTGCGCTCGGTGTCACCTGCCGGGTTCTTGTTGTCGTCCGCCATGGGGACGCTCCTTTCTGCTGATTTGTTCATCATTGCTTCGCAGATTAGGGACGACACATAAGCGGACGTTATGGCGAAACTGTGAAAACACTATGAATACACAAGTGTCGCACATCACTTTTTTTGGAGGTGAATAATTTTGTCAGCTCACAACTATCCTGCAACGTTCGACACCCGCCGATCACGCTCAAGAGGTGCCACATGTCCATCAAAGCGCGCCCCACGATCCTGTTTGCCACGGCAACCGCACTCGCCCTCAGCACCTGCGGAGCCACCTCCTCTCCTCCACACCCGCCGCGAGCGCCGGTTCCTCGTCCGCGGTCGCGTCGACCGACGGTTCCTTTACCCTCCTCAACGATCTGATCCCTGCGCCGACGGGGTCGCGCTCGTACTCAAGAAGGAGACCCGCCTCGCAGACGACGGAGTCCGACAAGTCCCTGCGCATCGAGGAGTGGACGAAGGTGAGCCTGCCGAACCTCGACGGCACTCACGAGATCGTCAAGACCCTGCGACTGAGCCCCGACGGCACGCGCATGGCGCTCTTGGCTCCATTCAAAAAGCTCGAAGACGACATAAGTTACCAGCTCTACTCAACGCCTGTTGGCGGAGGCGAGGCCACGCAGCTGACAAAGGTCACGGGCATCGCCGGTGGCAAACACGTCATCCTCGCCTGGAGCGTGTAATAGACCCGAGCCCGGGACCGCAACGCGTACCCCATCACGCGTCCGGCCCCGGCCTCGTTCCATGCTGTGAGCGCAAGCGCCCTACTTTACGGCTGTATTCCTGGCCACGAGGGTGTTCGTCGCCTGAGCCACCGGGCGCACGATCATCGAGTCAATGTTGATGTGGGAGGGACGCTCCAGGGTCCACACGATCGCCTCTGCGACGTCCTCGGCGACGAGAGGGGCGGCAACGCCCTCGTAGACGCGGTCGGCGGCCTCCCGGGAGCCAAGGCGGTTGAGGGAAAAACTCCTCGGTGCGCACCATGCCCGGCGCGATCTCGATGATGCGCACGGGCTCGCCCACCAGCTCCTGGCGCAGCGTGTTCGCGATAATGCGCTCGGCGTGCTTGGCGGCCACGTAGCCGCCGCCTCCCGGGTAGGTGTCGTGGGCGGCGGTCGAGGTCAGGAAAACGAGGTCTCCCCGCGCTCACGCATCCCCGGCAGGAAGGCGCGCGAGCAGTGCAGGGCGGTGAGCACGTTGCGCTCAAACATTGCGCTCCACCTGGCCGGATCTCCCTCCGCGACCCGGTCCACGCCGATGGCTCCTCCAGCGTTGTTGACGACCGCATCCACGGGGCCACCCTCCAGGATGTGTGCGGCCATCTCCTCCACCTGCGCCTCATCGGTCAGGTCGGCTGCCCAGTATTCGCAACCAATCTCGGCGGCGAGGGCCTCCAGGCGCTCGCGGCGCCGGGCCACGGCGACAACCCTCCACCCCTGCTGCGCCAACAGGCGGGCGGTGGCCTGCCCGATTCCGGTGGATGCTCCACTGACGACGACGCGGCGGGAAGTGCTCATAGGGCAACAGTAATATCCCCAGGTACGCACCGTCGTGCGCACCCGGGGATACTCGCCGATGTCTCAGCCGTTGGGCAGGCCGTATGCCTTGTGGATCAGCCAGATCGGGTGGACGACGTTCGCGCCCGTGGCTGTGCGCAGCTGCCAGCGACACGTCTCCGTGTCACAGGCCGCCAGCTCGGCGTTGACCTGCTTGATGAAATCGAAGACAGGGAGCACCCACGGCCTGGGCGATCGCGTACTTCTCCTTCTTCATGCCGTACGTGCCCGCGATACCGCAGCAGGGCTGCTCTGAATCCTTGACGGTGACGCCGGGGATCAGGCTCATGAGCTCGATCGCAGGCTTGCCCAGACCCTGGGACTTCACCTGACAGGGTGCGTGGTACGGGATGGTGACGTCGATGCGCTGGAAGTTCGTGTCCAGCTCGCCCTTGTCGTACAGGTGCAGCAAGAATTCGCTGATGTCCCACGTGCGGGAACCCACATCCCGCAGCTCCGGGGTGTCCATCTCGAGGATCTCGTGGGCCTCGTGACGCAGCATGCCGCCGCACGAACCCGACGCGGAGATGATCGGGGCATCGCGGTTGACGCTGCGCAGGTCGTTGGTCAGCTTAGAGACGTACTTGCGCGCATCGTCGTACAGGCCGTTGGACTGCAGGGCCAGGCCGCAGCAGCCGTGCTTGGGGACCAGGACCTCGTAGCCCAGGTGCTCGAGCACCATGACCGAGTGAATCGAGGTCTCTACCTCGAAGTACTGGCCGGCGCATCCGTGGAAGAAGATCACCTGGCCGCGCGTGCCGGAGTTCGGCAGCGGCTTGTGCTTCTTGAACCAGGACTCGAAGGTGCGACCATACGCGCGCGGCATGGGGGCCGAGCGGTGCACGCCGATGACGGCCTCCATCGCCAGGCGAATCGGCTTGACGTCGAGCGCCCAGTTCGCGATGGGGGCAACCGGGGTCATCATGGTGCCGATCAGGGAGGTACGGCCGATGAGGCGGTCGCGCAGCGGAATGCCGTGCGCTTCCTTCATGGCGGTACGGCGGTGGTGGATGATCTCAGTGACCTTCACGCCCTGGGGGCACACGAGCGAGCAGGTGCCGCACGAGGAACAGTAGTCGATGGACTTGTCCACCATCTGCCCGTCCTTGCGGAAGCGCTCGGCCTGCGGGCCGGAGTACTTGGGGCCGGCGAACAGGTCGGTGACGCGCATGACCGGGCACTGGGTCTCGCAGATCGTGCACTTGACGCACGAGTCGAGGCTGGCGCGCAGCGCAGCGTCACCGGTGAGGGCGAAGACGTCTTCTTCCTCCACGCCCGGTCCCATCAGCGTTGACATTTCCAGGGTCATTTCAGTTCCTCCACGATCGAGTCGACGGCCGCGAGCGCGCTGGCCAGCGCGATTCCTTCGCCGCTCTTTTCGCGCCAGCGGGTGGCGCCGGCCAGGTTGCCTCCCGCCGCGTACAGGTTCGGGCACACGGGCGTGCCTTCCTCGTTCAGGACGCGCATGTTGTCGTCGACGGCGAGGCCGGCCAGGAAGAGGGGTTGGTCCTCGCCCCAGAAGTCGGCGTGCAGGAGCTGTCCGGAGGCGCCCATGACGGGCAGCCCGCAGATGGTCTCTCGCACGGTGCCGTAGGAGTCCATGTCGAGGGCGCCGGATTCGAAGCCGCCAGCGGCGAGGATGAGGGATCGGGTTTCACGATCGTGGAGCGTCCCGCGCTGGCGTATTCGACGGCGCTCACGCGTCCATCTGCCGTGTGCACGGCCTTGATCGGGGATCCGAGGATGACGCGGCACTTGTCGGAGGCGATGCGGGTCAGCAGGGCGTTCAGGCGCATGCCGGGCACCGACGGGGGCTGGATCGGGATCTCGAAGACGGGGTGGCCGAGCTTGTCTGCGAGGTCGCGCCAGGCATTCGGGTCGTCGAGGCCGAGGACGGCGGGCAGGCCGACGATCTCTCCATCATCGAGGAGGGGGCGGATCTGGTCTGCCAGGCGCGCACGGTTCTCCTCGTGGTCGAGGCTGCGCGCGTGGTTGGTGCCGGTCGAGTCGACCTCACCCTCGCGCACGACGTAGTCAACATTGAGGGCGCGGGCTTTGATGGGGGCGCCGTCGGGGTCGTTCTGGCGTGTCAGGGTTCTCGGCGACGAGGCCGGGGTAGAAGTCCTTGAAGCGCGTCAGTCCGACGATGGCGTAGCGGGCGCCCGCCTGGGGAATGCCAGCCTTCATCGAGGGCGGGATCAGGCAGGTGGGGCGCAGCGCGCCAACGCCGGTGGGGATGCGCGCGTTGCGGGTCTCATCGCCGATGAGGGCGTCCGCGCCGACGAGGTCACGCAACCATGCGACGGATGCACCGACGAAGTCGGGGTGACGTGGCTGTAGGGGTGGGTCGGGCGGGAGGCTACGTGGCCTTCCAGAGCCTCCAGGGGTGCCTCGACCGGCTCGGGGCGGTAGCCGAGGATATCGACCGTGCCCGTGCCGAGCTGGATGCCACCCACGCCCTTAGTCACGAGGGTGACGCTCAGTCCCGCGTCGGCCGCCTTGATTGATGCGGCCAGGCCTGCCAGGCCAGCGCCGATAACGACGACGTCCCTCATCGAACAACCTCCTCGCTGGGTGCGGGCAGGTGCTCGACGTCGAGCGTGCCCTCGTGAATCCAGGCGTCCAGTGCGGCCTGCCTGGCTTGCTTGCCGAACATGATGGGCCACAGGCCGATCCAGCGGTTCTTCAGGAAGAGACGCAGGAGGGAGTTGGCGCGCATCGAGTCAATATCTCCGCGCTCGTGGGCGATGCCAGCGGCGCGCTGGGAGCAGAATCCGCCCTGGCAGGGGCCCATACCCAGGCGCATCTGGCGACGCACGTCATCGAGCTGCCCCTGGGCAGGGGTGTCCATGACGTTTTCGAGCATGGCGCGCGTGGCCATCTCGCACTCGCAGATGATCTGCTCGTGGGAGGGGGATTCGTTGCGCGATTCGACGTTGTCGAGGCGGTGGCCAATCGTGTACAGGCGCTCTTCCTTGGCGGGAGGAACGGCCTCGTCGGCGGTCTTACAGGCGCGCTTCTCGCCCATCTCCTCGCACATGATGTCCACGATGCGTTCGGCCATGAGGCGGTAGGTAGTGAGCTTGCCACCCGCGATGGTGAGCATGCCGTAGACGCCGTCGCGCGTGTTGTGGTCGATAATGCTCATGCCGCGCGCCATGTGGCGGGTATCGGTCGCCGACACACGCGAGTCCTTGATGAGGGGCGCGCACCGGCCCAGGCATGCACGGCACGGGACTTGCGGAAGCCGGGGATCATGGCCTCGCCGGAGTCCAGCATCTGCTGGACCTGGTCGGCGGGGATGGAGAGGCGATCCGGGTCGTCGGCCTTGAGGTCGGTCGTACCGATGATGCACACGGTGTGGTCGGGCACGAGGATGTCGCCGTCGGCGGGCCACACGCAGCGGTTGATGACCGATTGGCTCAACCGGTGGTTCATGGCGATCATGATGCCGGCGCCGGGGACGACGTCGACGCCGTGGCAGTCCGCCATGGCGGCAATCTGTCCCGCCCAGGGGCCGCCGCAGTTGAGGACGAAGCCGCACTCGATGCGCACGTCCTCACCCCCGCGCTCGTCATGGACGATGACGGCGCTGATGCGCTCACCCTCGCGTTCAATCGAGGTGACGCGGTGGTAGGTCAGGACCTGCGCCCCGTACGCCTGCGCGGAGCGAATCGCTCCCCAGGTCATCTGCCAGCCATCGACCGTGCCGTCCTGGACCTCGAAGGCGCGCTTGATGCGCGGGTCCAGGCGGGGTTCGCGACGCAGCGCCTCGGCGATGGAGATTTCTGCGGCGGGCACCTTTGCAGCCGCTGCGCGGGCCAGGAACTGATCCGCGTATTCCTCATCGTCGTGGGCGGTCACGACGAAGAGGCCTCCGGTGGCCTCGACGGCGTTGGCGTTGATGCGCTTGACGATCTCGTTTTCTTCGGCGCACTCGGTGGCCGACTCAGGATCGGACGCAATGTAGCGGCCGCCCGAGTGGAGCAGACCGTGGAAGCGACCGGAGGTTCCTGAGCGATGTCCGCCCGGTCGACGAGGACGGCTGAGAAGCCGCGCATGGCGACGTCGCGGACGACGCCGGCACCGGTGGATCCTCCACCAATGACACACACGTCAGTGCGAAGTGTCTTCACCGTTAAAAATCCCTTCACCTCTTGATGAGGAAGTGCCTCATTGCTCTCTCCATCATGCCCCTACACACCCTTTTTGCACGAATGCACACACCGCTGTGCACATATGTGCACGACGGGGGTATATCAAACTGACATCCGCACTCCCCCGCACAATTCCGCGAGAAAATGACGAATTACGTCCCATGCTCATCACGTAAATACGGGCGATGCCTGTCCCATGGACGCTCATCCCACGCGACCCCACCTCTCCCCCTAGAGTTAAGGCATGACGAAGACACTGCTCGCCCGAGTCCTCGACACTGCGAACATCGATTCGACGGTGCGCCCGCAGGACGATTTCTATCGCCACGTCAACGGCACGTGGCTGGCGACCCACACGATCCCCGCGGACCGCCCCATGGACGGGGCGTTCCACACGCTGCGCGACGCATCCGAGAAGTACGCGCGCGCAATCGCCCAGGACGCAGCCGATGGCACACTGGACGATCCGGATGCGCACCGCATCGCCACATTGTGGACTCAATTCCTCAACGAGGACACCATCGAAGAAGCCGGTGCCGCTCCCCTGCGCCCCGACCTCGACGCAATCAACGCCTGCACCACCCACGAGGAACTCGCCCGCGAGATGGGCCGCCTCATGCGCGAGGGCATCGGAGGCCTCATCGGCGCATACGTGGGCACTGACCCGCACGACTCTTCGCGCTACATGGTCTCCCTCGTCCAGTCCGGCATCGGCCTGCCCGACGAGGCCTACTACCGCGAGGACGACTACGCGCCGATCCGCGAGGCCTACGTCGCGCACACCGCCCGCCTCCTGAGCCTCGCCGGTATGGCAGACCCGGAGGGTGCGGCCGCGCGCATCATGGAACTGGAAACCGCGATCGCCTCCCACCACCGCGATTCCGTGAGCAACCGCGACCCGCTGCTCTCCGACAACCCGACCCCCTGGGAGGAGATTGCCGCCCTGGCTCCAGGCTTCGACTGGGACGCGTGGGCGGAGGCCGCGCGCATGCCCGTCGCCAGCCTCGTCGTGAACGTCGACCAGCCCGACTTCCTGTCGGCTGCCGCCGCCCTGTGGGCCGACACCGACCTGTCCGTGCTCAAGGAATGGCTGAGCGCCTCGGCGATCGACTGCCACGCGTCGCTCCTGTCGAGCGATTTCGTCAATGAGAACTTCGACTTCCACGGCCGTACCCTGTCCGGCACGGAGGAGCTTCGTCCGCGCTGGAAGCGCGCCCTCGGACTTATCGAGGCCTACCTGGGCGAGGCCATGGGCCGCGCGTGGGTGGCCCGCCACTTCCCGCCCGACGCCAAGGAAGCGATGGACGCCCTAGTGCGCCGTCTCCTCGACGCCTACGGCGAGTCGATCCGAGGCCTCGACTGGATGAGCGAGGACACCAAGGTGAAAGCGCTGGACAAGCTCGCAACCTTCAATCCCAAGATCGGCTACCCCGTCAAGTGGCGCGACTACTCGACGCTGCACCTGGACCCGGAGGCGACGATCGTCGAGAACGTGCGCGCCGCTAACGCTCACGCCACCGACCGCGAATGGGCCAAGCTTGGCCGCCCGGTGGACCGCGACGAGTGGTACATGACCCCCCAGACCGTCAACGCCTACTACAACCCCACGCAGAACGAGATCGTCTTCCCCGCCGCGATCCTTCAGCCTCCGTTCTTCGACACCGAGGCCGACGACGCGGTGAACTTCGGCGCGATCGGCGCGGTCATCGGCCACGAGATCGGACACGGCTTCGACGACCAGGGCTCGCGCTACGACGGGGCGGGCAACCTGTCGAACTGGTGGACGGATGAGGACCGCGCTGCCTTCGAAGAGCGCACGCGCGCCCTCATTGAGCAGTATGACGCGCTCACACCGGCCATCCTCCTCGAGCAGGACGAGGAATCGGAGGAAGGCGAGGAACGCACGCTCCCCCACGTCAACGGCGCGCTCACGATCGGCGAGAACATCGGCGACCTCGGCGGACTGACCATCGCGTGGAAGGCATGGGCGGCCTCGCTCGCCGAGCAGGGGCTGACCCCGCAGTCCGCTCCCGTCATCGACGGCATCACCGGACCGCAGCGCTTCTTCTACTCGTGGGCACGCGCCTGGCGCACGGCCACGCGTCCCCAGTTCGCGCGCCAGATGCTGGCGATCGACCCCCACTCGCCCGCCGAGTTCCGCTGCAACCAGGTACTGCGCAACCTTGACACTTTCGTCGGGGCTTTCGACGTGACGCCCGGCGACGCGATGTGGCTGGAGCCCTCCGAGCGCGTCACCATCTGGTGAAAGCGTGTCCCAGCCGACAAAATGCGGCGCGCCCCGCGCAATCACACCCAACACATGACAACATAGGAATGTTGAGCGCAACAGCGCTCCCATTCCATCGACGGAAAGGCAACCCATGCCAGGCCTGAACCTGACTCGCGAGGAAGCGACCGAGCGTGCCTCGGTCATTTCCTCTGTGACCCGCTATGAGATCTCCCTGGACCTCACGCGCGGAGACACCGACTTCGGTTCATTCACCCGCATCGAGTTCGACGCGCGCGAAGGCGCCTCCACGTTCGCCGACCTCGTGTCCAACAACGTCCACTCGATCACGCTGAACGGCAATACCCTGGACCCCTTCTCGGTGCACCAGGACAACCGCATCGCGCTGGAGAACCTTGCCGAACACAACGTCCTCGAAGTTGAGGGCATCCTGCCAGTACATGCACACCGGCGAGGGCCTGCACCGCTTCGTTGACCCCGCCGACGGCCAGGCCTACACCTACTCCCAGTTCGAGGTCCCGGACGCCCGCCGTGTCTACACGACCTTTGAGCAGCCTGACCTGAAGTCCACCTTCACCCTGACGGTCAAGGCCCCCAAGGGCTGGAAGGTCTTCTCCAACGCGCCGACCCCGACCCCCGAGGAAGAGGGCGAGGCCTGGGTCTACCGCTTCGCGACCACCGAGGTCATGTCGACCTACATCACCGCGATCGTCGCCGGCCCCTACGAGGGCACGACGGCCACGCTGACCTCCTCCGACGGCCGTACAATCGACCTGGGCGTCTACGCCCGCGCCTCGATCGTTGAGCACCTGGATGCCGACGAGATCATCGAGATCACCCGCCAGGGCTTCGAGTTCTTCGAGGGCGCCTACGGCATCGCCTACCCCTTCACCAAGTACGACCAGATCTTCGTGCCCGAGTACAACGCGGGCGCTATGGAGAACGCCGGCTGCGTGACCTTCCGCGACGCCTACGTGTTCCGCACCCGTCCCACCGAGGCTCAGATGGAGGCTCGCGCCAACACGATCCTGCACGAGCTCGCGCACATGTGGTTCGGCGACCTGGTCACCATGAAGTGGTGGAACGACCTGTGGCTCAACGAGTCCTTCGCCGAGTTCATGAGCCACCTGGCTCTGGCCGAGGCCACCAAGTACACCGAAGGATGGACGGGCTTCATGGTCCGCAAGGACTGGGGCCTCAAGCAGGATCAGCTGCCCACGACCCACCCGATTACAGCCGAGATCCGCGACCTCGCCGACGTCGAGGTCAACTTCGACGGCATCACCTACGCCAAGGGTGCCTCCGTGCTGCGCCAGCTCGTCTCCTACGTGGGACGCGATGCCTTCTTCGCGGGTCTGCACGAGTACCTGACGAAGCACTCCTACGCCAACGCCACGCTGGACGACCTGCTCTCCGAGCTGGCCGCCGCCTCGGGCCGCGACCTGGCGTCGTGGTCGAAGGTGTGGCTGGAGGAAGCCGGCGTCACCCTCCTGCGTCCGGTCGTCACGACCTCTGAGGACGGCACGATCGAGCGCCTCGAGATCACGCAGGAAGCCTTCTCCGAGGGCGCCTCGCTGCGCCCGCACCGCATGGGTGTGGCCGGCTACTCGCTGACCGAAGAGGGGACGCTGGCCCAGGTCTTCCGCGAGGAGCTCGACATTGACGGCGCGTCCACGGTGATCGAGGCTGCCGCGGGCATCGCTCGCCCGGATTTCATCCTCGTCAACGACGGAGACCTCGGCTACGCCAAGGTCCGCCTCGACGAGGAGTCCCTGGCCTTCGCGATCACCAACATCACCAAGTTCACGGATTCGCTGACCCGCGGAGTTGTCATGGCCTCCGCGTGGGATATGACCCGCGACGGCGAGATGCCGGCACGCGACTTCCTGAACCTGGCCCTGCGTGCCGTTCCCGTCGAGGACAACATGAGCCTCCTGACGCTCACCCTGCGTCACATCGACGAGGCCGTGCGCACCTTCGTGGCACCGAATTACCGCGCTGAGGCCGCCGAGGACACGGGCCGTCGCCTGCTCCTCCTGGCTCGCACGGCCGCCTCCGGCTCCGACGCGCAGCGGATGCTCGTCGCCGCTGCGGCCCGCAACGCGACCAGCCCCGAACAGTTCGAGGCCATCCGCGCCCTCTACGACGGTACCCAGACCCTGGACGGCCTGGACCTTGACGTCGACCTCAAGTGGGACCTGCTGATCGCCCTGGTGCGCGGCAATGCCGCTACCGAGGAGGACATCGCAGCCCTGGAGGCCACCGACGACACGATGACCGGCCACCAGAACGCGGCCGCTGCTCGTGCGGCTCGCGAGGGCGAGTGGATCAAGGCCGACGTGTGGGACAAGGTCCTCACCGACACCTCGATCCCCAACGACACCCGCTGGGCGATGATCTCGGGCTTCTGGGCGCAGGCGCGCACCAACCCGTCGGCATACGCCAGCTACGTGGGCGAGTACTTCGAGGCCCTGGCGGGCATCTGGGAGACCTTCACCTTCCACACCGCCGAGGACCTCACGACGCTGCTCTTCCCGAACGCGCTGGCGGGCTACGCCCCCGAGGTCGACGTGGTTGCCTCCGGCAAGGCCTGGATCGAGGCTCACGCGGACGCATCCGCCGGCACGATCCGCATCATCCGTGAGCTCATCGACGTGTGTGAACGTCAGATCGCCAACCAGGCGGTGGACGCCGCGGGCTGATCAGCCTCACAACGACGCCAGGGGGCGTGGCCACGTGGCCACGCCCCCTTCGTCTGACGTCCCGACTCCCTCAGGGAACACTAGCGTCGCATAAGCAACCCCGGCCTCGTTACCGTGAATGGACGAGGCCGGGGCCTTGCGTGCGTGATTGCGTCCGAGTGAGCGTCGCTCACTCACGACTCATGCGCGCCGATCACTTCCAAGCGCCCCACCAGGTGCCGTTGTGGAAGAACCAGTGACGCTCGCCGTCGATCCACTGCGTGCCGGTAACCATCGCACCCGAGGCGTTCAGGTAGTACCAGGAACCCTCAACCTCGACCCAGCCGATAAGCATAACGCCCGAGGCGTTCAGGTAGTACCAGGTGCCGCCAACCAGGGTCCAGCCGGTGGCCATCGCACCGGAGCCGGTCAGGTAGTACCACTCGTTGTTGTAGTGGACCCAACCCATGGCCATGTCGCCCGAGGCGTTCAGGTAGTACCAGGAGTCGTCAACATTGATCCAGCCGGTCTGCATGAAGCCAGTCTCGGGATCCAGGAAGTACCAGGAGCCGTCGATAACGTTCCAACCGAAGGCCTGGGCACCTGAGGAAGCAAAGTACTCCCACTCGCCCTCCTGGTTGTGCCAGCCGGTGATCATGTAGCCGTTCTCATCAAAGCGGTAGACGACGTCATCAATCTCGATGAGTTCGTTCTTGGCGTAGGTTCCATCTCCGAGGTCGAACCACCAGCCTTTACCGTCCTGCTTCCAGGAGGCAGCACCATCGTCGGCGGCCGCGCCGTCGTCGGCGGGCTGCTCCTCGGCGGCAGCGGCGTCGTCGGCGGGCTGCTCCTCGGCGGCGGCACCGTCGGCGGGCTGCTCCTCGGCGGCAGCGGCGTCGTCGGCGGGCTGCTCCTCGGCGGCCGCGCCGTCGGTGGCGGGCTGCTCCTCGGCGGCGGCGGCGACCTCGGCGGGAGCGCCGGGATCGGTCAGCTCGGCCGCGTTAGCGGGAACGACAGTTCCGGCGAGAACGGCAGCGCTCACGGCGGCGATCATAAGAGTGCGAACATTGATGGGGCGCATGGGCTTTCCTTTCGTGAGGCGCACATCCTGCGTAGGCTTCGTTGGAACGAATGTGAATGGCGCAACCTCACTCACTAGGGTTTTGTAGTAACGCATTGCTGAGTATACATAACGGTTCCTTGATAATCAAGTGCTCATGTCAAAGCGCCTCGATAACCATAGGACAAACGGAGACGGCCAGCCCTATCCCTCACGGTTAGGCCGGGATCTTATCCCAGCTCGACGGGGTGTTCACAACGCGCATTCACAGCCTCGCCCACACTGTCTAACCTCGCCGCCTCACTCCCCTCCAGGAGCATGAGGGATAGAATCAGGGACTCTTGCCGTTCGTGATACACGCCATATTCCGGCCCCTCACCCGATCCAGGTATGCCGCGGCGCTAAGAGCCGAGACGTCGTTAATGCAACGGAGCCAAGACATCGGAACGCTCGTCGCCGCACACCCCAATTCACAGGTAGGGCCGCGTCCGAGACACAGGCGTCCACCGGCGAGGCCGAACAACCCCGGCGAGCTCCGAAGTTTCGCAGGCTCGGAAACTCGGAGACGATCGCAGCGCCTCAACGCCAAGAAAAGGTCTCGTCGGCAAGCATTCTTGCCGACGAAACCACCGATGACGCATCACCGCGCACGAGCACTCAGAAGGTCACCAACCATACCCAAGCTTGTATGCAATTCCTCCGTGCCCGGCACACATACCCCGATAGTCAGAAGCCCCCGGAGACGAAAAGCTCTCAGACCCATCGTGACAGATTGCCTTGTAGCGATTGCCGGTTGCGACATCCGCCCCTCGCGATCCATTGCCTGCCGAGGCGACCGGGTACAGGCCCCACCATGCGCCCGAGTCGTAGAACCAGTGGCGCTCGCCGCCGATCCACTGAGTACCTGTCACCATGACGCCGGACGCGTTCAGGTAGTACCAGGAGCCTCCCTGGCTGAGCCAACCGGTGACCATCGCGCCGGACTCATTGAAGTAGTACCAGGAACCACCGATCGCGTTCCAACCACTCACCATGACGCCCGAGCCGTTCAGGTAGAACCAGGTACCGCCCTGGCTGAGCCAGCCGGTCTTCATGGCGCCGGAGGAGTTCAGGAAGTACCAGGAGCCTCCCTGCTTGAGCCAGCCGGTGACCATCGCACCCGACTCGTTGAAGTAGTACCAGGAACCACCAATCGCACTCCATCCGCGCACCATCGCTCCCGAAGCACCGAAGTAATACCAGGTACCGCCCTGGTTCAGCCAGCCAGTCGCCATCGCACCAGAGGCACCCAGGTAGTACCAAGTGCCATCGACCGTGATCCAGCCAGTACGCATTACTCCGCTCTGCGGGTCCAGGAAGTACCAGGTTCCCGACACGTTGGCCCATCCACGCACCTGAGCACCCGAGGGCGCAAAGTACTCCCACGCTCCCCCAAGGTTGTACCATCCGGTCACCATGTATCCGCTACCGTTGAATCGGTATGTTGCCCCATCAATGTCACGCTTTTCATCACGTGCGTACGACCCATTGTCCAGGTCGTACCACCAGCCCACCGAATCCATCTTCCACGAGGGCTTCGGCGCGGGGCTGGATCCGGGGTGGGGGCTGGATCCGGGGTAGGTTCAGCGGTGGGATCCGCCGTCGGCTCCCCCATCGGGACCTCGGCGGCGACGCCCACAGGCTCACCGCCTTGGCTCGGGACGGCTGGGAAGGCATAAGCGGGAGCCAACGGACCAACAACGAGGGCGGCAGCACCAAGGGCCGCCATCACGCTCCTGCGCAGATTGATGGGTCGCATATCTTATTCCTCTCTGAATAGAAGATGGTGAGCGCGCACATCCCTTCAGCGGGACAGGTACGCTCTGTCGACGAATGCACATTAGTTTCGCAGCATTCCTTTACTGACTATACACAAGGTAATATGACGCACCAAATAAGACGCCATCCACGTTTCCAGTCGCGGCGAAAAAGGCATCAATACGCACGAAAAAGCCCCGCCGATGAGCGAACTCACCGGCGGGGCTTCAGAGTGTTGCGTCAGCGTTTGGCTCGACGCGATGCGACAACCGCACCAGCGCCAGCGACCAGAACCGCGACGGCTCCCACGCCCACCCACACGGAGGACGCACCGGTCGC